>Ga0210395_10000023_pt1 | contig 206280 bp, 173 predicted proteins | sample IncBWH4OmetaG_FD_150861 | JGI IMG/M metagenome (GOLD analysis project Ga0210395, IMG submission 150861) | Forest soil microbial communities from Barre Woods Harvard Forest LTER site, Petersham, Massachusetts, United States - Inc-BW-H-4-O ... | reverse complement strand
AAGAGCTGAGTTATGGCGAAAGAAAAATTTGACCGCACAAAGCCGCACTGCAACGTAGGGACGATTGGTCACATCGATCATGGCAAGACTACGTTGACGGCGGCGATCACCAAGGTGTTGTCGAAGCACAATCCGAAGAACACGTTCCGGTCGTTTGACTCGATCGATAACGCGCCGGAAGAAAAGGCGCGCGGAATCACGATCGCGACGGCGCACGTCGAGTATGAGACGGCGAACCGGCACTACGCGCACGTCGACTGCCCGGGCCACGCCGACTACATCAAGAACATGATCACGGGCGCGGCGCAAATGGATGGCGGCATTCTGGTGGTCGCGGCGACCGACGGTCCCATGCCGCAGACCCGCGAACACGTGCTGCTGGCGCGGCAGGTGGGCGTGCCCTATCTGGTGGTGGCGTTGAATAAAGTTGACGCGGTCGATGATCCGGAGTTGCTCGAGCTCGTCGAGTTGGAAGTCCGCGAGCTGCTGAAGTCGTACAAGTTCCCCGGCGACGATGTGCCGGTGGTTCGGGTATCGGCGCTGGGCGCGCTGAACGGCGAAGCCAAGGCGGAGGCGCAGGTCGACGAGTTGATGGCGGCGGTGGACAAATACATTCCGCAGCCGGCGCGCGAGCTGGACAAGCCGTTCCTGATGCCGATTGAAGATATTTTTTCGATTCAAGGCCGCGGCACGGTGGTGACGGGAAGAATCGAACGCGGCAAAGTGAAGGTTGGCGAGGAAGTGGAAATTGTCGGTTTCCGCGAGACCCGCAAGACGGTGGTAACCGGCGTCGAAATGTTCAAGAAGCAACTCGACGAAGGCATGGCCGGCGACAACGCAGGACTGCTGCTGCGCGGAATTGCGAAAGAAGATGTCGAGCGCGGCATGGTGCTGGCCAAGACGGGATCGATCACGCCGCACACGAAGTTCAAGGCGGAAGTCTACATTCTGACCAAGGAAGAAGGCGGACGGCATACGCCGTTCTTCAAAGGCTATCGTCCGCAGTTTTATCTTCGGACAACGGACGTGACGGGCGTGGCGGAACTTCCAGCGGGCACCGAAATGGTGATGCCGGGCGACAACGTCAGCCTGGTCATTGAACTGATCACGCCGGTAGCCATGGAAAAGGGCCTGCGGTTTGCGATTCGCGAAGGCGGGCACACGGTAGGCGCGGGAACGATCGCGGAGATTATTCAGTAACAGCTGTCAGCTATCAGCTTTCAGCTGTCAGTAAGATCAACGCGGCTTGCTTCCTGCCGCCAGTTCTTTCCTCCCGCAAAGCGGGAGGGGTTAGAGAGATGACACAGTGATTGGAAAAGAAAGAATTCGCATCCGGTTGAAGGCTTACGACTATCGCATTCTGGATCAGTCGACGGGCGAGATCGTGGAAACGGCGCGGCGCACCGGGGCTCAGATTGCCGGCCCGATTCCGCTGCCCACGATGAAGAACAAATACTGCGTGCTGCGTTCGCCGCACGTCGATAAGAAGTCGCGGGAGCAGTTTGAGATTCGCACCCACAAGCGGCTGCTCGATATTCTCGAGCCGACGCAGCAGACGGTGGACGCGCTGATGAAGCTCGATCTGCCGGCGGGCGTGGATGTGGAGATTAAGGCATTCGGCAAGGAACATAAATAAGCTCTCAGCTGTCGGCTATCAGCTTTCAGCAAGCTTGCCAGCCAATAGCCGCCGAAATGGCGAGCCAAGCTGGATGGAGATTGAAATGGCAACTAAGGTTACGGGGATTCTGGGCAAGAAAGTCGGGATGACGCAGTTGTTTGACTCTAAGGGCGACGTGCGTCCGGTTACCGTGTTGCAGGCTGGACCGTGCGTGGTGACGCAGCACAAGTCGGCCACGCGTGACGGGTACGAGGCTGCGCAGATTGGTCTGGTCGAGTTTGTGAAGGAGTCGCGGCTGACCAAGCCGGCCCAGGGACACTTGGCGAAGAACAATCTTCCGCCGGTAAAATTCATGCGCGAGGTGCCGCTCGAAGTTGATGGCACTGCGGACGGCGATGGGTCCGTAAAAGTTGGCGACCGCGTGCTGGTCGAAATTTTTGAAGGTGAGCGCTTTGTCGACATCGTCGGAATCAGCAAGGGGCGCGGGTTTCAGGGTGTGGTGAAGCGGCATCATTTCGGCGGCGGTCCGAAGTCGCATGGGTCGATGTTTCAGATTACGGGTTCGATTGGATCGTCGGCGTTCCCGTCGCGCGTGTTTAAAGGCATGCGCATGTCGGGACACATGGGTAATGCCCGCGTGACCCAGCGCAACCTGCGCGTCCTGGGCGTCGACAAGGACGAAAATCTGCTGGTGGTCGAAGGCAGCGTGCCGGGGCCTGAAGGCGGATACATCATTATTACGAAGGCGAAAAAGCCGCCACGAGAACGGCGCGGGTTTGCGGGTTCGGCTACGGTCGATCCGTTGAAGGCAGCGAAGCGAGCGGCGAAGAAGGCTTAAGGAGCGCGGGCGAGGGCGCCCGCGCCACACGAGAAACGATATGGCAACTATCGACATACACAATCTGAGCGGCGAGAAGGTCGGGACAATGGATCTCGCCGACGAAATCTTCGGCGCGGTCAATGAAGACCTGCTCTGGGAAGCGGTGAAACATTACCGCGCCTCCGAGCGCGCCGGCACGCACAAAACCAAGGGCCGATGGGAAGTTTCCGGTTCGGGCAAGAAGCTGTGGAAGCAGAAGGGCACTGGCCGCGCCCGCATCGGATCGATCCGGTCGCCACTGTGGCGGCATGGATATACAGTGCATGGTCCGCAGCCGCGCTCCTACGATTATTCCTTCCCCAAGAAGAAGTTGCTGGGCGCGCTGCGTTCGGCGCTGGCCGCGAAGCTGGCCGATGGCAAGCTGATTGTGGTGAATTCGTTTGAGATGAAGGAACCGAAGACCAAAAATTTCCGCAAGGCGCTGAATTCTCTGAAGGTCGACAAAACGGTTCTGATCGTCGAAGAGGCCAAGCATGAGAACCACAATATGGCCTTGAGCGCGCGCAATATTCACGGGCTTGAACTGCGGCGCAGCAACGAAGTGCATCCGTATCATTTGCTGAAATATGACCGCGCAATTTTCTCGCAGCCGGCGATCGAGAAGCTGCAGGTTTCGCTGAAGTCTTCGGTGTCGAAGCGGCAGCATAAGCCGGAAGCGGACGAGGACGAGGGGACCAAGAAGGCGCACAGCGAGCGCCGGCGGCGTTCCCGGCATGAGAAAGCGGCGGAGGTAGCATAAATATGAAATCCGCATACCAGATTATTCGCCGTCCGGTGATTACCGAGAAGGGCCTGGCCATCAAGGAAAACCAGAACACGCTGGTCTTCCAGGTGGAACCGAAGGCGACGAAAACAGAAATCAAGCAGGCGGTGCAGACGATTTTCAAAGTGAAGGTGCATTCGGTGCGCACCGCCACTTACGTGGGAAAAGAGCGCCGGCGCGGTAAGTTTGCCGGCTACCGTCCGGACTGGAAGAAAGCGTATGTGCGCCTGCGGGCGGGCGAGAAGATGCCGGAGTACGCGCAGAATCTGTAAAACAGTCGTTGGTCGTTCGTCGTTGGCTGTTGGCCGGCGCGAACCGATGCAGCGGCGAGAAAAAGCTAAGAGCTAAAAGCTAGTAGCCAAGAGCTGATTTTATGCCAATCAAGACTTATCGACCGACGACGCAGACGTTGCGCTACCGCACAACGCTGGTCAATGACGACATTACGAGCACGAGTCCGCACAAGCCGCTGCTCGAGCCTAAGCCGCGCACGGGCGGGCGCCGCAATTCCGGCGACACCACCATGCGGTTCATCGGGGGCGGACACAAGCGCAAGCTGCGTATTATCGATTTCAAGCGCGACAAGACCGGGATTCCGGCGACCGTGACCACGATTGAGTACGACCCGAATCGTTCCTCGCGCATTGCGCTGCTGGCCTATGCCGACGGGGAGAAGCGTTACATTATTCAGCCGGAAGGGCTCAAGGTGGGGCAGAAGGTGTTGAGCGGTCCCGAGGCGGACATTCTGGTGGGCAATGCGCTGCCGCTGCGGAATATTCCTCCGGGCACGCAGATCCACAATCTGGAACTGAAGCCGGGCAAGGGCGGCCAAATGGTGCGCTCGGCGGGCGGAGCGGCGCAGTTGATTGCCAAAGAAGAAGAGTACGCGCTGGTCAAACTGCCTTCGGGCGAGACGCGCAAGATTTCGCAGGACTGCATGGCCACGATCGGCCAGGTTGGCAACCTCGACCACGAGAACGTGACCATCGGCAAGGCGGGACGGTCGCGGTGGCTGGGCAAGCGTCCGCACAATCGCGGCGTGTCGATGAATCCGGTCGACCATCCGCATGGCGGCGGCGAAGGCAAGACCTCGGGCGGACGGCATCCGGTGACCCCGTGGGGACAGCCGACGCGCGGCTACAAGACGCGCAATAACAAGCGCACGGATAAGTTCATTGTGAGTCGGCGCAGTAAGTAGTTTGGCGGCAAGAAGCAGGTTCCTCCGGGTCGCTTCGCGAACCGTCGGAATGACAAAGTTTGGTCTGACTGAAAGTTTGAAGGAGCTGTTAGCTGAAAGCTGACGGCTGAAAGCTGAGAGCTGAATTTATGGCCCGTTCAACCAAGAAAGGCGCGTTCGTCGATGCTTACCTGCAGGCGAGGGTAGAAGGCATGAATGCGCGCAATGAGAAGAAAGTGCTGCGCACCTGGTCGCGGCGGTCCACCGTGGTTCCGGAGATGGTGGGGCACACGATCGCGGTGCATAACGGCAAAAAGTTTATTCCGGTGTACGTCACCGAAAACATGGTTGGCCACAAGCTGGGTGAATTCAGTTTTACCCGGACGTTCAAGGGCCACTCCATGCGGGCAGCGACGGAAGTGGCGGCCAAGCCGGCCGGCATCCCGGGCGGTCCGGGAGCGATTACTCCGGCAGCGCCAGCGGCGCCGAAGGCATAACACCGCTGTTGGCTATTGGCTCTTGGCTGTTGGCTAAGAGCTAGAGGCCAAGAGCCAAGAGCGAGATTACGACTATGGAATTTCGAGCGGAAATGCGGTACTTGCGAGTGTCGCCGCAGAAGGCGCGGCTGGTGCTGGACCTGATCAAGGGACGGCGCGTCGAAGAGGCGCGCAACACGCTGGCATTCACCAAGAAGCGGGTGGCGGCGCATGTGGGCAAGCTGCTGCAGTCGGCGCTCGACAACGCGAACTTTCTCAGCGCCGAAAAGAATCTCGACGTCGAGATCGACAACCTGTACGTGAAGAGTGCGATCGCCAACGACGGGCCGCGCATGAAGCGGATCCGTCCGGCGCCGCAGGGACGCGCGTACCGGTATCAGCGTCGTATTGCGCATATTACGTTGATTCTGGCGGAACGCGGGAAGAGCGGGGATGCAGGTCCGCGCCACGCTGGAGATGCCAGGACCGTAGAGGCGGCTCCGGCGAAGGGCAAGCGGCGGGCTCCGGCGGTGAAGGCGTCCGCTGGTAAGAAGAAAGTGGCTGCGAAGTAAGCGAACAGCAGGTTCCTCACCCGCGCTTTGCGCGGGTTCGGAATGACAAAGCTCAGTGAGTTCGGTTCAAGTTTGATTGGGTTCGATTTGGAAGTAGCGATTTAGGAGAAGCAATGGGACAAAAAGTCCATCCTTATGGTTTTCGCCTCGGCTTCACCAAGCCGTGGAAGTCGCGCTGGTTTGCCGAGCGGGATTACGACAAGCAGCTGCACGAAGACGTCAAGCTGAAGGCGGAGTTGAAGGACAAGCTGAAGTCGGCAGGCATCAGCTCGGTTGAGATTGAGCGGCCGGGCAACAAGCTGCGCATCATTATCAAGACGGCGCGGCCGGGGATCATCATCGGACGCAAAGGCGCGGAAATCGACAAGCTCAAGGCCGAGCTGCAGAAAAAGACCGCGGGCAAGGACATTTTTGTCGACATCCAGGAAGTGCACAAGCCCGAGCTCGACGCCCAGCTGGTATCGGAATCGATCGCACTGCAGCTGGAAAAGCGTGTAGGCTTCCGGCGCGCCATGCGCAAGGCGGTTGATTCGGCGCTGCGCTTTGGCTGCAAGGGAATTAAGGTCCGCGTCAGCGGACGCCTGAACGGCAACGAAATCGCGCGCTCGGAATGGTATTTGCAGGGCCGCTTGCCGCTGCACACGCTGCGCGCCGATATCGACTACGGTTTCACCGAAGCGCGCACAACTTACGGCGTGATCGGAGTGAAGTGCTGGGTATACAAGGGCGAGATTTTGCCGCAGAAGAAACGGGAAGCAACCGCGGCTGCAGGCGGGTTTTAAAGAAGGTTTAGCTAAGAGCCAAAAGCTAGAAGCCAAGAGCTGATTCTATGTTGATGCCAAAGAAAGTGAAGTATCGCAAGCAGCAGCGTGGGCGCATGACGGGCAAGGCCTGGCGCGGATCGACGCTGGCGTTCGGCGATTTCGGGCTGAAGGTGCTTGAGCCCGGCTGGATCACCGACCGGCAGATTGAAGCCAGCCGCGTGGCCATGACGCGCTTTGTGAAGCGCGGCGGCAAGATCTGGATCCGCGTGTTTCCCGACAAGCCGGTCACCAAGAAGCCGGCCGAAACCCGTATGGGCAAGGGCAAGGGCGCGCCCGATCATTGGGTCGCGGTGGTGAAGCCGGGGAAGATTTTGTTTGAGATGGAGGGCGTCGCACTGGCCGATGCGAGCGAGGCCATGCGCCTGGCGTCGCATAAGCTGGCGCTGCGGACCACACTGGTCAAGCGCGAGGGCGCGAAACACTAGAAAAGGCTGTCAGCCGTCAGTGACGGCGCAGTTGAGTTAGCTGAGGGCTGAAAGCTGAGAGCGATTTTATGAAAGCAGAAAAGATCAGAAATTTGACGGAAGACGAGCTGAGCCATCAGGAGCGCGAGCTTGCTGACCAACTCTTCAAGCTGAAATTTCAGATGAATATGGGCCAGACGGAGAGTCTGAAGAAGATTCGCGGTTTGCGCCGGGACATTGCACGCGTTAAGACGATCGCTGGTGAGCGAACGCGCTCGGCTGCGGGCCAGAAGAAGTAACGGAGAAACGATCATGGCAGAAACCAGGACCAAGACAACCACGCCGGCCGCGCCCAAGGTGCAGGGCCGCCGCAAGGAAGTGGTGGGCGAAGTGGTCGCCAACCGCATGCAGAAGACGATTGTGGTGCAGGTGACGCGCAAGAAGGCGCATCCGTTTTACGGGCGCGTGGTGGCACGCAACAAGAAGTTTTATGCGCACGACGAAACCAACCAGGCGCATGTGGGCGACGTAGTGCGGATCGAGGAAACCCGTCCGCTATCGAAGCTGAAGCGCTGGAAGCTGAAAGACATTGTGCGCAAGACCACGCTGGTGCCGGAAGTAGTCGCGGACCCGGCGGTCTAGGGTTGTGACAAGAAGGTTGCGACAAGAGATTCAGGGAGATTGACGCCATGGCTGTGATGATGAGATCGATGCTCGAGGTGGCCGACAATTCCGGCGCCCGCAAGCTGCAGATGATTCTGCCGCTGGGGGGCTCGACCGGATTGAATGCCGGGCTGGGCGACATAATCACGGCGGCCGTGAAAGAAGCGGCGCCCGAGGGCCAGGCGAAAAAGGGAACCGTGGTCAAGGCTGTGATTGTGCGCACGCGGAAAGAGTCGCGGCGGCGCGATGGCACCTACATCAAATTCGATTCGAACGCCGCGGTGCTGATCAACGATGCCGGTGAGCCGGTGGGAACGCGTGTGTTCGGTCCTGTGGCGCGGGAACTGCGTGAGAAGAAGTTTTTGAAGATTGTTTCGCTGGCGCCGGAAGTTATCTAAGGAACGGCGGCGAGAAAGTTTAGGGCAGGGTTTAGAACATGCGAACTGTAAGCACAGAAAACAAGCGAGTGGATCTCCGGCGCAATGACACCGTGAAGGTGATCACCGGGCGGGATAAGGGCAAGGAAGGGCGCGTACTGCGCGTGTTTCCGAACGACGCCAAGCTGCTGGTCGAACACGTAATGATGGTGAAAAAGCACGTGCGTCCAAACCCGCAGCGCAACATCAAGGGCGGCATTGCCGAGCAGGAGAGCCGCATCGCGATCTCGAATGTGCAACTGGTCTGCGCGACCTGTGGTCCGGTGCGGATCGGTCACGAAGTGCGCGGCGACCGCAAGGTGCGGGTGTGCAAGAAGTGCGGAACGACGCTGGATAAGTAAGCTGTCAGCTTTCAGCCATCAGCTTTCAGCTTGTGGCGATGATGCAGACGGCTGAGATCGAAATTGAGTCTCACGAACCGGTAGACGCAGAGATTTGAAACTGAGAGCTGACGGCTGATAGCTGACAGCTTCCTGCAACCCGAAACCGTGAGAGGAAGTTGACGGAAACGAAAATGGCAAAAGATAAAAAGCAGAAAGATTCGTCGCAGGAGCAGAAGGCGCCCGATCAGGCGCGGCATAGCGCTAAGGAGCGTCCGCGGCTGCGCACGAAGTTTGACAAGGAAGTGGCGCCGGCGCTGCTGAAAGAACTGGAACTGAAGAACGTAATGGCGGTTCCGCGGCTGAACAAGATCGTTGTCAACATGGGCGTGGGTGAAGCGACGCAGAACGCCAAAGTGCTCGACCCGGCGGTGAACGAACTGGGACAGATCACCGGGCAGAAGCCCGTGGTCACGCGGGCCAAGAAATCGATCGCCGCGTTCAAAGTGCGGCAGGGACAGTCGATTGGCGCCATGGTCACGCTGCGCGGCGACCGCATGTACGAATTTCTTGACCGGCTGGTGAACATTGTTCTGCCCCGGGTGCGCGATTTCAAGGGAGTCTCGACCAAGTCGTTCGACGGCCGTGGCAACTTCACGCTCGGGCTGCACGACCAATTGATCTTCCCGGAGATCTCTTACGAGAAGGTCGATAAGCAGAAGGGCATGAACGTCACGATCGTGACCACGGCCGCAAACGATAACCAGGCGCGGACGCTGCTGAAGCATCTGGGCATGCCGTTCCGGGCATGAGAAAAAGTTTCAAAGTTTCAGGATTTCAACGTTTCAAGGTTTGGCTAGGAGCTAATTTGGCGACAACAGCAAAACGAGTGAAAGACGGAGTCGGGCTGCATCAGAAGCCCGAAGACGTGAAGAAGCCGAAGTTCTCCACGCGCAAGCACAACCGCTGCAATATTTGCGGACGCCCGCGCGCGTTTCTGCGCAAGTTCGGCATTTGCCGCTTGTGCTTCCGCGGGCTCGCGCTGCGCGGGGAGATTCCAGGGGTTTCGAAGTCTTCGTGGTAGGGACGTCCTGGTAGGGATGGCGCTATTTCTCGCATCCGGCGAGAGTCATGCCAAGGGTAGGGCTCCTTCGCGGCAAAGAACGCCGCTCAGGATGACAAACTGAAGAGAGTTTGATCGCGGGAATGCTGGCAACAGCTAAGGATTTAGGAAACAAGCTGCCGCAGGTTCTCCGCTTCGCGCGGAGCGAACGGGTGGCTAGAGGAGAAGCAAACGATGAGGTTGACCGATCCGGTGGCAGACATGCTGACGCGAGTGCGGAACGCACTCCAGGCCCGGCACCAGAAGGTGGACATACCGGCTTCGCGGCTGAAGCTGGAGATTGCCCGCATTCTGAAGGAAGAGGGCTACATCTCGAATTTTAAGCCGACGGAAGAAGAAGGCCATAAGGTCATCCGGATTTATCTGAAGTACGGCGCCAACAATGAGGCGGCGATCTCCAAAGTCTAGCGCGTATCGCGCCCCGGCTGCCGCGTCTACGTGCGCCGCAGCGAGATTCCGCGCGTGCTGGGCGGCATGGGGATCAACATCCTCACCACCCCGCGTGGCGTGATGACCGGCCGCCAGGCCCGCAAAGAGGGCGTAGGCGGCGAGTTGCTGTGCCAGATTTACTAGAAGAGAAGCTATCAGCTATCAGCCGTCAGCTTTCAGTAAAAGCGACGGGTTTGATTAAGCTGAGAGCTGAGAGCTGAGAGCTTAGAACCTATGTCACGAATTGGAAAAAAGCCGATCCCGATCCCCAAAGGGGTGACGGTCAAAATCGAAGGCAACACGGTCCTGGTGCAGGGGCCGAAGGGCAAGCTGGACACGGCTTTGCCAACCGGTATCCGCATCGAGCAGAAGGACGGAATCATTGTCGCCATTCGCGAGAACGATTCGCAGTCGGCTGTGCATGGTCTGGCTCGTGCCCTGATCAACAACGCGGTCGAGGGCGTGACCAAGGGCTGGACCCGCGAACTGGAAATCGTCGGCATCGGCTACCGCGCCGAAATGAAGGGCAAGACGATGGTCGTGTTCAACCTGGGCTACTCGCATCCAATCGAATATCCGTTGCCGACGGGCGTGGATGCGACGGTTGACCCGAAGCAGACCAAGATTGCGCTGACCGGCATTGACCGCCAGCAGGTAGGACAGGTGGCGGCGGAAATGCGTTCGCTGCGTCCGCCCGATCCGTACAAGAACAAGGGCGTGCGCTATGTGGGCGAGCGCCTGAAGAAGAAGGTCGGAAAGACCGGAGCAAAATAGCTTTCAGCTTTCAGCTGTCAGCTCTCAGCAACTTCGTACGGTTCGAAGTTTTGCGGGGCTGGTTTTAGCTGATAGCTGACGGCTGATAGCTGAGAGCTTAATCATGCTGACAAGAGTTACGAAAAACGAGAAACGCGGACACGTGCACGACCGCATTCGCAAGAAGATGCAGGGAACCGCGGAGCGCCCGCGGCTCAACGTGTACCGTTCGCTAAACCACATTTACGTGCAGGTCATCGACGATCTGCATGGCAAAACGCTGGTATCCGCCAGCACGGCCGAGGGCCAAAAAGCCGAAGGCAAGAAGGCGGAAGGCGACAAGGGCGACAAGAAAGCCGCCAAGCGCACCGGCGGCAACGTGGCCTCGGCGAAAGCCGTGGGCAAGATCGTTGCCGAGCGGGCCAAGGCCAAGGGCGTGACCAAGGTCGTATTCGACCGCGGCGGCTACCTCTATCATGGGCGCGTGAAGGCCGTGGCCGAAGCCGCGCGCGAAGCGGGATTGCAGTTCTAAGGGCAGCTCTCAGCTGTCAGCTCTCAGCTATCAGCGAGAGCTCACAAGCTAAGAGCTGATAGCTGATAGCTGAAAGCTGGGTTAATAATGCCAACAGTAATCAAGAAACTCGATGCAAATTCGTTTCAGTTGAAGGACCAGGTCGTAGCCATCAACCGTGTGACGAAGGTCGTCAAGGGCGGCAAGAATCTTTCGTTTGCTGCGCTGGTGGTGGTGGGCGATCCTTCGGCCGGAGTGGTGGGCCATGGCGCGGGCAAGGCCAAGGAAGTGCCGCAGGCCATTCGCAAGGCCATTGAGGCGGCCAAGAAGAATCTGATCAAGGTCAATCTGACCCAGACCAGCATTGCGCACCTTGTGCTGGGCAAGTACGGCTCGGGCAAAGTGCTGCTGAAGCCGGCTCCGGAAGGCACGGGCGTGATTGCGGGCGGCGCGGTGCGCGCAGTTATGACCTCGGCGGGAGTGCAGAATGTGCTGACGAAATCCATCGGCACCACTAACCCCCACAACGTGATCAAGGCGACCTTCGACGCGCTGAAGCAGTTGAAGACGCGCGAAGGCGTGGCGCTGATGCGCGGCAAGACGGCGCAGGAGCTGTAAGAGGCCGCGCAGGGGCTAAAGCCCGTTCGTTATAGAGTTCGGGACGGCACAACTGAAGTCGTGCCCTTCCACAAAAGATTGAGGTTCATGAAATGACTGCGAAGAAAACGAATTCGGGCAGCGGCAAGATTCACCTGAAGTGGGTGCGCTCCGCGATCTGTGCCCCGGTGAAACAGAAGCTGGTAATTAAAGGTTTGGGATTCACCCGGCTGAATCAGGTGATCGAGCGTCCGGACAACAGCGCCATCCGCGGCATGGTAGCCAAGGTGCCGCATCTGGTCGAATTCGTGGAATAACGATCGGCATTCAGCGATCAGCCCTAAGCGAAAGCGCTTTAGCTGAAAGCTGATGGCTGAAAGCTGAGAGCTTACTTATGAATTTATCGAACATTCGAGCACCGAAAAAGGCGACGGAAAAACGCAAGCGCGTAGGCCGCGGCATGGGCTCCGGCATGGGCAAGACGTCCACCCGCGGACACAAAGGGCAGCGTTCGCGCACCGGCTCGCGCATGATTCGCGGCTTTGAAGGCGGCCAGATGCCGCTGCACCGCCGCATGCCCAAGCGCGGCTTCACTAACATTTTCCGCAAGGAATTCAATATCGTCAGCCTGGCACGGCTGGTGGAAATGGGCGAATCGTTTCACGGCGAGCCGATCACTCCCGAAGTACTGCGCAAGGCGGGAGTTATCAAGACCAAGCATCCGGTGAAGATTCTGGGCGACGGCGAATTGACCGTTGCGATCACGGTGCATGCCCACAAGTTTTCGAAGTCGGCGCAAGAGAAGATCACCAAGGCGGGCGGCAAGGTTGAGATCTTAATAGACAAAGCGTCAGACAAAGCAACCGAGAAAGCGGCAGTGAAGGCGGAGAAGTAATGTTCGACAAACTGGCTAACATCTTCCGGATTCCGGACCTGCGCAAACGCATCCTCTTTACCCTGGGAATGCTGTTCGTGTACCGGTTGGGCGGGCACTTGCCGACTCCGGGAATCGATACGGCCAAGCTGGAAAGTTTCTTCACTTCGAGCGGCACCAGCGGATCGCTGCTGGGATTTGTCGATCTGTTTTCCGGCGGCCAGTTGCGCCGCATGACGATTTTTGCCCTGGGCATCATGCCCTACATTACGGCATCGATCATTCTGCAGTTGCTGACCGTGGTCTATGAGCCGCTGGCCAAGCTGCAGAAAGAAGGCGAACTCGGGCGCAAAAAGATCACGCAGTGGACGCGCTACATCACCGTCATTTTAAGTTCGGTGCAATCGTTCGGCATCGCGGTCGGCCTTGAAAAAGGCGGTTTCGCGCTCAATCCCGGGTGGGGCTTCCGCCTTATGACCATGCTGACCCTGACCACGGGCAGCGCGTTCATCATGTGGCTGGGCGAGCAGATCACCGATCGCGGCATCGGCAATGGCATGTCGCTGCTAATCTTCTCCGGCATCGTCGTCGGCTTGCCGCGCGGCGTAGTGGACTTGATCGAGAAAGCCAGGAATGCGGCCTGGGGCGCGGCCACGTTCCCACTGATGGTGTTCCTGATCATCTTCATGGTGGCGGTGGTTGGATTCATTGTTTGGGTCGAACGCAGCGAGCGCCGCATCCCTGTGCAATATGCCAAGCGTGTGGTCGGACGCAAGGTGATGGGCGGGCAGTCGACGCACCTGCCGCTCCGCGTGAACGCGGGCGGCGTGATGCCGGTCATCTTCGCGTCTTCGATTCTGACCTTGCCGCAGACGGTCGGCTATGGTCTGCGCAACAGCCGCTATTTCGGCGAGTTGTTTCGCGCCCTGGCCTGGGGCGAGCCACTGTACACGGTGCTCTATGCGGTGGGCATCATCTTCTTCGCGTATTTTTACGTTTCGATCGTATTCAATCCCAGCGAAGTTGCCGACAACATGCGCAAGTATGGCGGGTTTATTCCCGGCATTCGACCGGGGAAGCGCACCGCGGACTTCATCAACGACGTGCTCACACGGATCACGCTGGTGGGCGCGCTCTACCTGATTCTGATTTCGTTCATTCCGGAGTGGATGATCACCGGCATTCACCTTAATCATCTTCCCGGCGCGCTCGGGAGACTCTTCGAAGGACTTCCGAACTTTGTGACGAACGGTCTGGGCGTGACTTTTTATTTTGGCGGCACGTCGCTGCTGATTGTGGTCGGCGTGGCCATGGACACCGTCCAGCAGATCGAGGCGCAATTGATCATGCGCCACTATGACGGATTTACGCCGCGCAGCGGACGCATTCGCGGCCGCCGCACTTGGTAACTAGAACCTGGTAACTAGAACTTGGTAAGTAGAACCTGGTAAGTGGGAACCGGATTTTGCACGTTGTGGGGGTTGCTGCACCTTTACTGCCCCTCGGCCGCGACGCCGGGGAGATTGGGATCGGGAGGCTTTGGCCAAGCCGATGGCGCAGGAAACCTCGCGTGAAGTAGGTCCCGTGGTGTTGCTCGGTCCGCCGGGTGCCGGAAAAGGCACGCAGGCCAAGCGCATCATGGAACGCTACGGCATTCCCCAGGTGTCGACCGGAGACTTGCTGCGGGAGAATGTGGCCCGTGGAACCGAACTCGGCCTTGTTGCCAAAGCAGTCATGGCACGAGGACAGCTGGTTTCCGACGACCTGGTTTGCGTCATGGTCCGTGACCGGCTGGTGCTGCCGGACTGCAAGCGGGGCTACATTCTGGACGGGTTTCCTCGGACTGCAGCCCAGGCCGAGTGGCTCGATGCCTTGCTCGAACATGAGCTCTTTGACAATTCGCGTCCCACCCGGGCCTGGCCAATTGTGATCCGCCTGGACGTGGACTATAATCAATTGTTACTCCGGATTACTGGACGCCGTTCTTGTCCCACCTGTGGGCGCATTTATAACGTCCACCTCCAGCCGCCCCGCGTGGATGAAATCTGCGACGAGACTCACGGGACCAAGCTGGTGACCCGCAATGATGACCGGTTGGAAGTGCTTCAGCCCAGACTCACTGCATACCAGGAGCAGACTCGTCCGGTGTCGGACTATTACCAGCGCACCGGCCGGCTGGTCTCGATCAACGGCGATCTGCCGATGGACGATGTCACGGAGCAGATTTTCAAGATTTTGGAAGATCATCACGCTTAACGCGCGTGACAATTTTGAGAATTACGAATCACCAATGAAGAATGGCGATTGTTTGTAAATCGGCGGCTGAAATAGAGAAGATGCGGCAGAGTGGCCGCATCGTTCGCCAGGTTCTCGACTATGTCAGGACGCTGGTAGCGCCGGGCGTGTCGACCATGGATCTGGAGCGCGCCGCTGACAAGAAGATCCGGGAACTCGGAGCCAAGCCCGCGTTCAAGGGATATTACGATTATCCCTGCGTTCTGTGCACGTCGGTGAACGAAGAGATTGTGCATGGCATCCCGTCGGAAAAACGGGTGCTGCAGGCCGGCGACATTGTTTCGATTGACTGCGGCGTCGTACTGGACGGTTACTACGGCGATGCGGCGATCACGGTTCCGGTGGGCAACGCGCTGAAGCCGGAATTGCAGAAGCTGCTGGAAGTCACCGAAGCGTCGCTGTACCGAGGCATTGAGCAGGCGCGGATCGGCAACTCAGTGGGCGACGTGGGCGCGGCTGTACAGGAACATGTCGAGGCCGCAGGATTCAGCGTAGTGCGCGAGTTCGTAGGCCACGGCATCGGGACGAAGTTGCACGAAGAGCCGCAGGTTCCCAACTTCGGAGCGCGCGGACATGGCGCCCGGTTGCGCGAAGGTATGGTCATCGCCATCGAGCCCATGGTGAATTACGGCAAGCCCGAAACGCGAGTGCTTGGAGACAAGTGGACGGCGGTTACGGCGGACGGCAGTTTCAGCGCGCATTTCGAGCATTGCGTGGCGGTAACGAAAGATGGTCCGGTGATTTTGACGCAGTAAAGAGCTGTCAGCCGAGGAACGCTGAAAGCTGACGGCTGAGAGCTGATCTTAAGGAGTCAATGAGCAAAGAAGACGCGATTGAAGTAATGGCGGTGGTGCTGGAGCCCCTGCCTAATGCCATGTTCAAGGTGGAACTGGAAAACAAACACCAGGTGCTGGCGCACGTTTCCGGCAAAATGCGCAAGAATTTCATCCGCATTCTGCCCGGGGATAAGGTCGCGGTTGAGCTTTCGCCCTACGACCTGAATCGCGGACGGATTGTGTATCGCTATAAATGATTTTGGTTAGCTGACAGCTAAGTGCTGACAGCTGAAAGCTGGGTTATGAAAGTACGAGCATCAGTAAAGAAAATTTGCGACAAGTGCAAGGTCATCCACCGCAAGGGTGTAGTGCGGGTGATCTGCGTCAACTCGAAACACAAACAGCGCCAGGGCTGAGGCGGCTGAGAATCCCACGTCTCGCAAAATGCGCGAGACATGGGGCACCCAGCTAGAAGCTAGTAGCTAGAAGCTAGCAGCCAACGGAAGCCGGCAGAGGAATAGGAAAACAATGGCACGTATCGCAGGCGTCGATCTTCCGCGCCAGAAGCACATCAACATCGCGTTGACCTATATCTACGGCATCGGTCATCCGCGCGCCAGCCGCATCCTCGATGAGGCCAAGGTCGAGCCCTTGAAGAAAGTGCAGGACCTGAGCGAAGAAGAGGTCAACCGCATCCGCACGGTCATTGAGGCCGAGGGGTTGGTCGAAGGCGATCTGCGCAAGGAAGTTTCGATGAACATCAAGCGTCTCATCGAAATCGGCTCCTATCGCGGATTCCGCCACCGCCGCAACCTGCCGGTCCGCGGCCAGCGTACACACACCAATGCCCGTACCCGCAAAGGTCCGCGCAAGGGAACGGTCACCATGAAGAAGAAGGCGACGAAGACATAAGAACGGTCGTTGGTCTTTGGCCGTTAGCCAAAGCCCGTGCCGCAACGAGTCTGCGGCCAGCGACCAGCGAGACACTGAGATCAGAACGTTAGCGATGGTTGTGGGTTCTTAGCCAACGACCAACGACGAACGACCAAGGACGCATTTCATGGCTAAACCAGCAGCAGCGGGCGGCACATCTGCCGCGCCGGATAAAAAAGGCAAGAAGAAAACCTTCAAGAAGAAGGAGCGCAAGCACGTGCCGCATGGTCTGTGCTATGTGCAGGCGTCCTTCAATAACACGATCGTGACCGTCACTGATATGAACGGCAACGTTCTTTCATGGAAGAGTTCGGGCTCGCTCGGCTTCCGGGGATCGCGCAAGGGCACGCCCTTCGCCGCCCAGCAAGCCGCGTCGAATGCCGCGAACATGGCGCGCGATCACGGGGTCCGCAGCGTGGATGTGCGCGTCAGCGGTCCGGGATCGGGCCGTGAATCGGCTGTCCGTGCGCTGGCGTCCTCGGGCATCGAAGTGCGCTCGATTCGCGACGTCACGCCGATTCCACACAACGGCTGCCGTCCGCCAAAGCGCCGCAGAGTGTGACAACCGTCGTTGGCCATTCGTCGTTGGTCCTTGGCAAAATCGAAACGGCGAACGACCGATGGCCGACGACCAACGACAGTTTTACCGTCCGGGACGAAGGGTGAAGCCAAACCCGTAAACCGGTCATCTAAAGGAGAAGAAACTTGGCCCGTTATACCGATGCAGTCTGCCGTCTATGCCGCCGCGAGGGCATGAAGCTGTTCCTCAAAGGCGCAAAGTGTTTCAGCGATAAGTGTCCCATCGAGAAGCGCAACTTCGCTCCCGGACAGCACGGGAAAGACCGCAAAGCCAAGATCGTAGGCTACGGCCTGCAGTTGCGCGAGAAGCAGAAGGCCAAGCGAATCTACTTCACGCAAGAAGGCCAGTTCCGCAACTACTTCGAGAAGGCCGCGAAGTCGCAAGGCGTAACCGGCGAGAAGTTGCTGCAGCAACTTGAGCGCCGTCTCGACAACGTGGTCTACCGCCTGGGCTTCGCCCAGTCGCGGCGTCAGGCGCGCCAGTTGGTGCGTCACGGACACGTGGCCGTCAACAATCGCAAGGTCAACATTCCTTCGTACGAAGTAAGTGCGGGCGAAGAGATCGCGATCCGCGAGAAGAGCAAGAAGCTCACCGTGCTCGAACTGGCCAAGGAATTCGCCAGCCATGGCACGACGGTGAGTTGGCTCGAAGTCAATCGCGATAACTACACGGCAAAGGTTCTTTCGCTGCCGAAGCGCGAAGATATTCAGCTGCCTGTGAATGAGCAGCTGATTGTTGAGTTGTATAGCAAGTGACGCCGCTTAGCGAGGCGTCTGAGCCTCGCTGGCGTCATCCTGAGCGAAGCGAAGGATCTCTGTCGAGTTGCTCTGCATCTAAGTTGTTGGGTCTTTTACATTTTCGAGCCAGATCAGCCTCTGCTGACATTTGACCTGCATCCGGACCGATGCAGGGAGTCAGCACCGAGCCAAACGGCCGAAGGAGAAACACATGCTTTGGAAGGGTTTTCAAAAACCGAAACGTCTCGCCACCGACACCTCCAGCCTCACCGACAAGTACGGCATGTTCTGGGCGCAGCCTTTTGAGCGCGGCTTCGGCACCACCGTGGGCAACGCCCTGCGGCGCGTGCTGCTGAGTTCGATTGAAGGCGCGGCCGTCACTGCCGTAAAGATGGAAGGCGTGCTCCACGAATTCCAGTCGATCCCCGGCGTGGTCGAGGACGCGACCGACATCATCCTCAACCTGAAGCAGATTCCGTTCAAGCTCTCGGGCGACGCACCAAAGGCGATCTACCTGCGCGCCGATCAGCCTGGAGTGGTTACCAGCGGCATGATCGAAGCCGACGGCGACGTCGAAGTTCTCGACAAAGACGTCTACATCGCGACGGTGAGCGAGGGCGGCAAGCTCGACATGGAAATGCGCCTCAAGCGCGGCCGCGGTTACACCTCCGCCGACAAGAACTTCGACGAAGACCTCGGCATCGGTTTCATTCCAATCGATTCGGTCCATTCGCCGGTTCGCAAGTGCAATTACACCGTCGAAGCGGCGCGTTTAGGCCAGATTACCGACTACGACAAGCTCACCCTCGAAGTGTGGACCAACGGCTCCATCACGCCCGCAGATTCACTTGGCCTGGCGGCGAAGCTGCTGAAGGACCACATGAACATCTTCATCAACTTCGAAGAAGAAATCGAAACCGGAGTGTCGTCTTCCGACGATCGCAAGCCCGAGATCCACAACGAGAACCTCAACCGTTCCGTCGAGGAACTCGAGCTTTCCGTGCGCAGCTACAACTGCCTGAAGAACGCGAACATCCAGACCATCGGAGAACTCGTGCAGAAGACCGAAGCCGAAATGCTCAAGACCAAAAATTTCGGCCGCAAGTCGCTGAACGAGATCAAGGAGATTCTCTCCTCGATGGGTCTGAGCCTGGGAATGAAGATCGACGAGCACGGCAACGCTGTGCCCGGGCCTACGTCGAATGTCCCGTTGCCCGCGTCCGCGTACGGACCGGACGATCAACTATAAAACGATCAGCTGTAGATTTCGTTTGTTTCGGACTCAGAAAGAAAAAGGGGAAGTACGATTACACCTCTCAAGGAGACTGAAATGAAAAACATTGTTAGGGTGTTGCTGGCGTTTCTGCTTTTGGGCGCGTTCAGCCTGGCCGCCCAGGATGTAGTGAGCGCGGTCCACGGAACGATTACCAAACTGGATTCGGCCGCCAAAACCGGTGTCGTCAAAACCAAGGATGGCACCGAGCACACGATCAAGTTTGTCGACAAGACCACTGTTCACGGCGTCGATGCAACCGCTGCGGGCAGCAAAGACGCCTTTCACGGATTGACCGAAGGCACCGAAGTGGTGGCGCACTACACCACCAAGGGCACGGAAAAGACGGCGGTCGAGGTCGATAAGGTCGGCAAGGACGGTATTCATGAGGTCGATGGAACCGTGACTCATATTGATCGCGGTGCCAAAACCATTGCAGTCAAGACGGCAGATGGTACCGAACAGACATTTCGCCTCACCGATCACGCCGTGGCCGACGCGGGCAAGGATGTAGCAAAGGGAACTGAGAAGTCCGCGAAGGTTACGGTCTATTACACCGAAGTGGCTGGCAAGAAGACTGCCCACTTCTTCGAGAAGATCGTACAATAACCAGCCGCTGCTGGTTTTAGAAGTAGCTTTCAGAAGTAGCTTTGGGAAAGGCACGGCTTAAGCCGTGCCGCCAGAGCCAAAAGAATCGGGGCTTTAGCCCCTGAGGGTTCGAACATGCGTCACAAAGTTGCAGGCTACAAACTCGGACGGAACACCGCCCACCGGCGCTCGCTGCTGCGCAACCTTGTCACCTCGGTGATCGTGGAAGAGCGCATCGAGACGACCGTTCCCAAGGCCAAGGCCGCGAGGCCCCTCGTCGAGAAGATGATCACTCTCGGCAAGCGCGGCGACCTCGCCGCCCGCCGTCTCGCCGCCGCCTATCTCATGACCGATGAGGCCGTGGTGAAGCTGTTCGACACCGTCGGGCCGCGTTTCGGCGACCGCGAAGGCGGCTACACGCGCATCATCCGCACCCACTGGAATAAGGGCGACGGCGCCGACAAGGCGTTTCTCGAACTGCTGGGCAGCGAGAAAATTCTCGACGAGAAAAAAGAAAAGCGCGCCGAGGCTCGCTCCAAGAAAGCCGCCGAAGCCAAGAAGGCTATGGAGGAGGCCGAAGCGCAGGCCCAGGTTGAAAGCGAAACGGCCCCGGTCGAAGGTGGCGACAAGAAAGAGTAGTTGCTCCTGTTTTTTCTGAGAGGCGCGGCCTGGTGGCCGCGCCTCTTTGTTTTTATGGGTAGTGGTGCAGTTTGTTCTTTCCACGACTTTGTCATCCTGAGCGTAGCCGTTTTTCAGGCGCAGCGAAGGATCTCCCGCTTAACCGGCCTAATGCGCAAGCCAAACTGCACTACTACGTTTTTATGGTTTTTCTGGCGTTTTCTGAGAATGCCGCACTCGTACATGTCCCGCCTCTCCCACAAGTAATCTTCCCTCGCCCTTGCCAAGTCCTTAAACTCCTTCTAATGGCCTTCACTCGGACCCAGATCGGCATTGCTGCCACCGCCGGAGTTCTGCTGGTGGGAGTGTTTGTCGGCTACCTGTACTGGCTGAGCAATCAGGGACCGGTGCTGGCGCGTTCAGAGGATCACGATCCGCTGACCGGGCTGCCGGTGAGCATCAAGATGAATCCGTTGCGCGACCGCTCTACCGAGCACGCTGCCAACCAGTTTCTCCGCGAGATTCGCGACGGCCACTGCGACGAGTTGCTCACCAAGTGGGAGCACGACTACCACAAGAAATATGCCCGCTACATTTGCAAGTCTGAAACCGAGCATCCGCTGCTCTCGTGGGAACTGGTCGATTGGGAAGACGCGCCTCCGCTGGTCATCCTGCACTATCGCGGCAAGCGCCCCAGCAACGCGGGCCCCACTCAGTCCGGAATCGATCAAGATTTGTTCACCGTTACCGTCGAGAACAAAGGCGGCCAGTGGGCCGTGACCAAGTACGACGCAATGTACTGAAGCGGAGCACGACATGGGCATGAGAGGCCGCGTTCGGCAGATTACTCCGGCCGAATTGCAGAACTTCCAACACAATCCCGAGGCGGTCGAAGAGGCTGTACACGGCAAAGCGAAAGCCAATGCGCCGAATATGAAGGCTGCGCTCGAGCGGGTGCAACAGTTGGCGATGCAGGCCCGGGCGAGCGGCGCAACGGCCGATCCGGCTGAACAAGAAAAGGTTCGCGCGGAAATCCTAAAGCAGCTGGCCATGGCAGGCGGGGGTTTCCAGGATCAACCGGATGAAGAGGGCTTAAATCTGGAAAAATCCTGGCATGTGCTTCACTACCTGCTCACCGGACAAGCGGAGGAAGCGCCAGCACCGCTGGGTAACGCGATACTGGGCGGGAAAGAGATCGGCGGAGATCTTGGATATGGCCCGGCGCGATTACTTACTCCGCAGGAGGTTCGAGAGGTCGCGGCGGCACTGTCGGCAATTACCGAAGAAGATCTGGCGAACCGGTTCGATCTCGACGCCATGATGAAGGCCAACATTTACCCTTGCAAGGACGACAGCGAACTGGAGTTGGCACAGCACTATTTCGGGCAGTTGTCGCGCTACTATGCCGATGCCGCGGCGAGCGGGAACAGCATGCTGCTCTATATCGTTTAGCAGCGATTTTGTTACAACTCTTCCCCACTTCCCACCGCGCGCGCCGTGATAAAAATGGCTCATGGCTGAACATTCCTCCCAGGCGCAACCCTCTGCTGCCCGCAACATCTACGCCTTCGGCCTCACATCTTTCCTGAATGACTCCGCCACCGAAATGGCCTACTGGGTGCTCCCGGCGTTTCTGATCTCGTTGGGAGCGGGGCCGGCGCAGTTGGGGCTGATCGAAGGCCTGGCCGAAAGCGTCGCGTCGTTCGCCAAACTTTTCTCGGGATATCTTACCGACCGCATCGACCGCCGCAAGCCGCTCGTGGTCGCGGGATATTTCGTCGCCAACGCAGTGAAGCCGTTGCTCGCCCTGGTCGGCGCGTGGTGGCAGATTCTGCTGATCCGCTTCACCGATCGTCTAGCTAAGGGAGTGCGTGGCGCGCCCCGCGACGTCATGGTCGCGGAGTCGGTGCCGAAGGAAAAGCTGGGATCAGCCTACGGCCTGATTCAGTCGATGGACTCCGCCGGCGCGATTGCCGGGCCACTGGCGGCTCTGATGCTGCTGTCGCGCTACGGAATTCGCAGCGTATTTTGGGCCGCCGCCGCTCCGGGCTCGTTGTGCGTGATGGTGGCGCTGTTCGGCATTCGCGAGACGAAACGCCGTGTGCGCCAAGCCGGTGAGACCACCTCGAAGAACGAGGCTGCTGACGCTCAGGGAAACCCCCATGTCTCGCAAAGACAACGAGACATGGGGCACCCAGAGGATGCGGTCGCATCCAGGGGCGCGCTGCCAGGTTCCTTTTACATGGTTCTGATTGCGGTGACTCTGTTCTCGCTGGGAAATTCCAGCGACATGTTTCTGGTGCTTCGGGCTCAGAACGTGGGTATCCCCGTGACGCTTGCGCCGCTGCTGGGACTGGTCTTCAACATCACCTATACGCTCGGTTCCTGGCCAGCCGGACGGTTGAGCGACCACTTCTCGCGACGCTTCATTGCGGCTGCGGGATATCTGGTTTTTGCGGGGGTGTATTTCGTTTTCGGGCGAGCGCCTTCCACACTCGCGATCTGGATCACGATGGCCATTTACGGTTTGTACTACGCGCTCACCCAGCCCGTGTTGAAGGCTTTGGTCGTGGAGAGTGTCGGACAGGAGGTACGCGGGCGCGCGCTGGGGATGTATTTCTTCGTGACCAGCGTGGCCACACTGGCGGCCAGCTTAATTACTGGCGAACTCTGGAAGCACTATGGGGCTGGAGTTCCATTCTACGTTTCGGCGGGACTGGCGGCGGCTTCAGCTGCGCTGCTGGCGGTTTCAGGAATTCATAACCGGGATAATGACATATAGCGGTTAGAGCAGGTCCAGCGGTCGCTCGCTAACCGTTGAAAGTACGATTGCAGGTTAGATTTTATTCGTTTCTCGCGATGTCCTCAGTTTGACCCACAGCAAGACGAGAATCTGCGCTCCGATCCCCGCGCAAGTGTCGAGCAGAACGTCGCGCGGGGTTCCGGTACGCGACGGGATGAAGCTCTGGTGCCACTCGTCTAGGCTCGCGACCAACGCCGTTCCCAGCACCGCGATCGTTGCCCAGCGCCACGTCCATTTGGGATCGCCCGGCGCGGGTAGAGTTTCTCTCCACGCGCGGAACAGCAGGATGCACAGCAGGCCATAGCCGAAGACGTGGCCTGATTTGCGGATGAAGAAGTGCCAGGGCTCGAAGTGCTCCCAATCCATGCCGAACAGATAGTGCAGCACGGGAAAGAGGAAGCGGCTGGTGTTGTGGGCGGAGAGATAGGCGGTCGATTCGATGCAAATAACGATCAGCCACAGAATAGCGGCGATCCAGGCTTTCAGAATTTGGTGGCGGTCGGTATTCAAGCGAGTCGGGTGCCCGCGATTCCGGAATTCCCACCCTTCGCAAAATACGCGAAGGATGGGGCACCCAGGCAATTCCCATGTCTCGCAAAATACCAGAGACATGGGGCACCCATAGTTTTCTTATCTTCCTTACCGTCCAGCCGGTAAGCCTGTTTACTCGATGGCATAGTTTGGGGCCTCGCGGGTGATCATTACGTCGTGGACGTGGCTTTCGCGGAGGCCGGCGCCGCTGATGCGGACGAAGCGGGTTTTCTGCAGTAGTTCGGCGATTGTGCCGCAGCCGCAGTAGCCCATGCCGGATTTCAATCCGCCGACCATCTGGTGAACGATCATCGCGACGGAGCCGCGGTAGGGAACGCGGCCTTCGATGCCTTCGGGGACGAGTTTGTTGAGGCGGTTGCTGTCGCCGTCGCCGGCGGACGCGGCCGAGGATTCGCCGTCCATGCTTTGGAAATAGCGTTCGCTCGAGCCTTGCGCCATGGCGCCGATTGAGCCCATGCCGCGATAGGACTTGAAGGAGCGGCCCTGATAGAGAATCAATTCGCCGGGACTCTCGTCGGTGCCGGCGAAGAGCGAGCCGATCATGACCGCGCTCGCGCCCGCGGCCAGCGCCTTGGTGACGTCGCCGGAGTACTTGATGCCGCCGTCGGCAATGATGGGAACGCCAGAATCTTTGGTGGCGCGATACGCTTCCGCTATGGCGGTGATTTGCGGCACGCCTGCGCCGGTCACGACGCGCGTGGTGCAGATCGATCCCGGGCCGATGCCGACTTTAATGCCGTCGGCGCCGGCGCGCGTGAGTTCGCAGGCGCCGTCGAAGGTGGCGACGTTGCCGGCCAGCAACTCGATGTGGGGCAACTTCTGTTTCACCAGTTTTACGGCGTCGAGAACTTTTGTCGAGTGGCCGTGGGCGCTGTCGATGGCCAGCACGTCGACTTTGGCTTCGGCGAGTTCCTGGGCGCGTTCGAGAAAATCTCCGGTGGCGCCGATGGCTGCGCCTACGCGCAGGCGGCCTTGCGGGTCTTTGGCGGCGTTGGGATATTTCAGTTTCTTTTGTATGTCTTTGACCGTGATCAAGCCCTTCAGATTGTACTTGTCGTCCACCACGAGGAGCTTTTCGACGCGATGCTCGTGGAGAATTTTCTCCGCCTCTTCGAGCGTGGTTCCCACGGGGACGGTGATGAGATTTTTCTTGGTCATCACTTTATCGATGGGGATGTCGAAGCGGGTTTCAAAGCGCAGGTCGCGGTTGGTGAGGATGCCGACCAGTTTGCCGTGCTCAGTGATGGGGACGCCGGAGATCTTGTACTTGCGCATGACTTCGAGCGCATCGCTGACCCGGTCGGTGGAAGACATGGTGACGGGGTCGACGATCATCCCGCTCTCTGAGCGCTTCACTTTGTCGACTTCGTTGGCCTGCTGGTCGATGGTCAGGTTGCGGTGAATAATGCCGAGGCCGCCCTGCTGCGCCAGCGCGATGGCCATGTGCGATTCGGTCACGGTGTCCATGGCGGCGCTGACGATGGGAATGTTGAGGCTGATGTTGCGGGTAAGTTGCGTCTGCGTCGAAGCCTGCGCGGGAATTACGTCGGAGCGGGCAGGCAGCAGAAGGACGTCATCGAAAGTAAGCGCCTCAGGAACGGGGAAATGAATCATAGGTTTTCTCGGGTAAGACTCCCACGAGTGATTCTTCATTCTAGAGAGGGCGGGGGATTGAGGCAAATCGACATGCCTTGCTCGGCGCGATGTTTGAAACCGGGGCAAGCCCCAGCGGCTAAAGCCGCTTCTCCAGATGCCGTTAACGGCATCGCTGAAGCGATGCCCTGATACGAATCTTTTCTCCAACTGCTCCGGTGGCCACACCTTGAAGCCGGGTTGTCAGCCTTGATTCTTGTCCGGGAGTCCGCTTTCGTATAAGGTCCGAAGCACGTGCGGAGGGGTGTCATGAGATCGAACTGGTTCGTCGGTGCGGCTGGGTTCGTACTTCGGGCGGCGGGGAGTGCGTTTTCCCAGGTGCCGCTGGTGCAGTCGATGATTCCTGTGAGCACGGCTCCGGGCAGCGAGAGTTTCACGCTGACGGTTTATGGCGCGGGATTCAAGCCGACGGCGGTGGTGAACTGGAACGGGTCGCCGCGTCTGACCGAGGTTATTTCCAGCGGCGAAGTTACGGCGACCATCAATGCCGCGGATGTTGCCGTGGGTACGACCGGTTCGATCACCGTCACGAATTCGAGCACGGGCGGCGGCACTTCGAACATTATGTTTTTTCCGGTCACGGTGAAGCAGTCATCGGTGGGCATGTGGTTTGATCCGGATTACATTACGTATTCGGGTTTGTCGTTTGTAGTGGGGGACTTCAACGGGGATGGAAAACTCGATCTGGCGTGGGCGGACAGCAACTATATTCTTTACACTGCGCTGGGGAACGGCGATGGCACATTCCAAAAGCCTGTGTCCAGCGGGATAACGTTCGTGCCAATTGCCACAGGCGATTTCAACAATGACGGGAAAGTCGACCTGGTTGGCGTTGACGGCTTGGACGGCGCTACCATCATGGTTGCGCTGGGGAATGGAGCCGGCACGTTCACGATGAAATGGTCGACTACGGTCTATTCTTCCTATCGAACGGCGACAGCGGCAGACTTCAATCAGGATGGCAACCTCGATCTGTATATTCCGGGAATTTCCATTAATGGAAACGGGTTTACCATATTTCTCGGCAACGGCGATGGAACGTTCACGGCGGGAGCGACGTACGGACCGAACATAACCTTCTCGTCCGCCGTCGCGGGTGATTTCAATGGAAACGGCATAATCGATTTGGTGGCAATCGGCGATACGACCGTCCCAGAGATCTACATTTACATGGGCAACGGCGATGGCACATTTCAGTACTTGGATACCGTGACCGACGGTTTGGGCGGCGTCACCGTTTCTGCCGCCGACATGAATAACGACGGCAAGCTCGACCTTGTCACGTCCGATAGCGGCGTCCTACTCGGAAACGGCGATGGAACCTTCACGGGAGCCGGAGGGTTTACGTATGGAGGACCAATCGCCGGAATCGGCGATTTCAACGGGGATGGCAATCTGGATGTGCTGTCGTCGGACGGGTCGATCTATCTCCAGCCGGGCGAAGGTAACGGGCAGTTCTTTCCGCCTTTCGTCTTCTACGCTGGCCCCGATGGCGCGGGTGTGGGAGGGATTGGAGATTTCAATAGCGATGGCCATCTCGATGCTGTTGCTGGCATCGACGATGGCGCCCAGCTCGTTTTGCAGATTCCCGTGAATCTCTCGCCGTCTCCCGCCAGCTTTTGGTATGGAAACCAAAATGTGGGCACAACGAGCGTGGCTCAAGTCGCTACGCTGACAAATGTCGGCTGGTCTGCGCTCAAGATAAGCGAAATCAACATCACCGGGCCCGACGCCGGCTCGTTTACCGAGACTAATACGTGCGGTACCAGTCTTGCCGCAAATGCGGTGTGCACAATTTCTGTTAGCTTCACGCCAAAGAAAAGTGGGAGTCTTCGGGCTAGGGTGAACCTCAGCTACGACGGCCTGGGAAGTCCGCAGATCTCGCTGACTGGAACCGGCGTGACCCCGCCGACAGTGAGCCTGACGCCGTCCAGCTTGAAATACGCGACTCAGTTGGTGGGAACCTCGAGCGCTGACCAAACGGCTACGCTCACCAATACTGGGAATCAGGATGTCGCGGTCTCGGGGATTACGATCTCCGGAACGTTTACGGAGACCAATAACTGTCCTTCCTCGCTCGGGGTGGGCGGAACATGCCAGATCCAGGTGGTCTTTAGTCCGACGGCGAAGGGAGTCGCGAGCGGAACGCTTACGGTCACCGACAACACCAGTACCAGCCCGCAGACGGTGTCACTGAGCGGCACTGGAACTGTGATGAGCCTTTCGCCCGTGGGTGTGAATTTCGGCGACCAGATGGTTGGAACAAAAAGCGCGGCTGTCCCGGTGACTCTCACCAATTCGGGAACGACTGCGGTTTCGATCGCGCTCATCAGCTTCACTGGGCCAACGGAGGCGATTTCTCGCAAAGCAACAATTGCGGCAAGGGTCTCGCGCCGAAGGCCAGCTGTACGATCGATGTGATTTTTGATCCCACCGCAACCGGGGCGCGGTCGGCGTCTCTGAGTGTTACCGACAACGGAGGCGGAGGTTCGCAGACGGTTTCACTGAGTGGAACGGGGACGTAGTCTGGGGTTTCGTGCACCGGGGCTTCGTGCAGCGGGCCTTCGCTGTCGCCCGTCGTTCGTGGAGACTGAGATTCCTCCGCGCGTGAAGCAAGGCACGCGCTGTCGGAATGACAGGGGCTTTTTAGGGGCGGCTCTTTTTTTTGGCGGACCCCCAGGTTCAATGCTGAGCTGGCGAATGCTTATGGGATTACTTTAAACAACACCCCGTCGCCGAAAGCGCCACCGTAAATAGCAGTGCCATACAGATTGCCCTGTGCATCGAGAACTACGCTACCGAAAGGATTCTCGCCGTCCGTTCCTCCGGTCAATCCATGAAGCACCGTTTCTACACCGCCTGGAGCTAGCTTAAAAACGGCGCCATCGTTCGACGAGCCGCCCCAGTCGGTCGTGCCAAAGAGATTGCCTTGCTTATCAAAAGCCACCCCTGCGATAGGATGCTGCCCATCCTTGGGATAGCCTTTGAATGCGTAAAGCGTCCGCAGTACACCCTTTTCTGTTAACTCGAAAACGACGCCGCAGCCGTTTTGCTCAGTCCTGCACCAGGGGTTAGTGACATCGCCGCCGGTCGAAGTCGTACCGTAGAGGTTGCCCTTCCCATCTCGAACCAAAGGAGCCATCGGGGACTGCCCATCGACGCCTGCTTTGAATGTATAAAGAACGGTTTCCTGCCCGGCAGGAGTGACTTTGAAAACCACGCCACAACCTCGACTCGCGCACACCCCGCCCAGGTTACCGCCATAGGGCGTGGTGCCGTAGAGGTTGCCTGCCGCATCCAGAATCAAACTGGCGCTGGGCGATGCCCCATCGGCGTTGCCGGTGAATGAATAGAGCACCTCTTCATTACCGGCAGAAGTTATCTCGAACACCGTGCCGCATCCGGTGCCGGCATTGCAGCCGGAGCCGCCTCCCGTGACCGTGGTGCCGTAAAGGTTGCCACTGGTATCTCGAACCAGGCCCGAACCAGGATTTGCACCGTCAGTCCCGCCGGCGAAGGCGTATAGCACTTTTTCTGTATAGGTAGTTCCTGCTTTAACTAGCTCAAATGCTATGCCACACCCGATGGTCCCGCAGACGCCGCCGGCGTTGCCGCCATACGCGGTTGTACCATAGAGATTGCCTGTCGAGTCCCGAACCAAGCCGTTCATGGGATTATTGCCGTCAGGGGCGCCGTAGAATGTATACAGAGTCTGCAACGTGCCCGCTGCCGTGCGCTCGAATACCGTGCCGCAGCCGTAACTCTGGCAGCCGCCGCCGGTGATGCCTCCGGATCCGGTCATCCCATAAAGGTTACCCGATCCGTCCATGACCAAGTTACCGACAGGATCGGAACCGTCCACGCAGTTGGACATGGCGCAGAAGCTGTAAACCACACTTTCGGTTTGCGCCATCGCTACCTGAGGGTGCGCAAACAAGAGCGCGGCCGAGAAGCCGAGAAATAAACTGCCGCTCAAGGTTCGGATTATGCGGTGTAGAAGGCGGTGTGGTGGGAAGCGCCCGGTTCGGATTATGCGAGCGCTGATTATACGAGCTCTAATTATGCGATCAAGGAATGTGGCATCCGTTTTGTGTGAATTCATACGTTCCTCTCCAGCATGTTCTTACCGGGAGATGGCGGCTTCAAGAAATCATTGTGATTCGCGAATGGCGTGAGGTCAAGACGAATCACTTCCAAATACGAAAGAGTCCGTCGCTGAGTGTCACCGCGACAACAGCGGCGGAAACCCGCAGGCCGTCTCACTGAGCGGAACGGGAACGTAGTCTGCTGGGTTTCGTGGAGCGGCCCGTCGCTGTCGCCCCGTCGCCGGGAGAGACTGAGATTCCTCCGCGCGTGAAGCAAAGCACGCGCTGTCGGAATGACAGAGTTTTTTGGGAACGACAAATTGGGGTTAATGACAAAGGGGAATGACAAATTCGGAATGACAAGGCTTTTTCTGGGGTTCGGCGGGCCGGTTTCTGAGGTTTGTCTTTTTACCCTCCACGGGCGTATATTAGGGAATTGAGAACTGTTGTGTAGTACCGGCATTTGGCGAAGCACACCAGTGGGCGCAAGCCCACTTTTTAGTTTGGAGCCCTCGGTTGTTGCCGCCATCGCCCGTAAGCTATTTGATTCATGGCACTTGACGTTGATCGTGTGCGGGAAATCGCGGAGCGGGTCGCGGCCTCGAGCGGGCTTGAGATCGTCGAGATCGAGTTCCTCGGCGGAGGCAAGGCGCGCATGCTGCGGGTGTTTCTGGATAAACCTGCGGCGGGGCTTGCCACAGAAAACGATCCGCTGTCTAGAGTGACTGAGGGTGTCACGCATGAAGACTGTGCGAACTTCAGCCGCGAGTTTGGCACGATCCTGGATGTAGAGGATGTCATGCCGGGGTCGTACACGCTGGAAGTTTCGTCGCCGGGGCTGGATCGCAAGTTGATCAAGGCGGCGGACTTTACGCGCTTCACGGGTAGTCGTGTGAAGTTGTCAACGCGGCAACCGGTGGGTGCCAGCAACAACCGCCACTTTGAAGGGCGGCTGGAAAGTTTCAAGGATGGACGGCTGACGCTGGATTTGAGCGTGGCCAGCCACAAGTCGCGCAAGAAGATGGGCGCGGTGGCCGGCGAGAAAATTGAGATTGAGTTCGCCAATGTGGAGAAGGCGAATTTGGTGCCAGAAATTTGAAGGCAGGGATTAGTAGCCAGGGATCAGGGGTTAGTAAAGTTCCCGCTGGCAACTGACTACTGGCAACTGAGAACTGATTCTTATGGCAAGCGAGCTTTACAACACGATCGACGCACTCAGCCGGGAAAAAGGGATTGATCCGCAGATTGTGGTCAGCGCGGTGGAAGACGCCATTGTCATGGCCACGCGCAAGTACTACAAGTCGCAGGAAAATCTGCGGGCCAAGCTCGACAAGGATACCGGGAAGATCAACGCCTTCGCGGTGAAGACCGTAGTGGAGACGCCGGAGCAGGTGGAGGACCCCAACCTGCAGATCACGGTGGAAGACGCGCGCAAGACCGATCCGACGCTGGAGGTCGGAGGCGAGTTGCTGATTCCGAAAGTGACGGAAGGCATTCTGGGACGAATTGCGGCGCAGCTCGCGAAGCAGGTGATTTTCCAGAAGGTGCGCGAAGCAGAACGCGACACGGTTTACAACGAGTACATCGGGCGGGTGGCGGAAATTGTGAACGCCACGGTGAAGCGCGTCGAAGGCCCGGATGTGATTTTCGACATCGGCAAGGCGGAAGCGCGCATGCCGCGCAAGGAGCAGTCGCGACTGGAATCGTTTGCCATCGGCGAGCGGGTGCGGGTGGTGATTGCGCGCGTGGAACGGGCTTCGAAGGGCCCCGGGGTTGTGGTGTCTCGGGCCGCTCCCGAGTTGGTGCAGCATTTGTTCCAGACGGAAGTTCCGGAAATTTACGACGGAACCGTCGTGATCCGTGCGATTGCGCGCGAGGCTGGCGAGCGCACCAAGATTGCGGTCATGTCGAAGGACAAGGACGTGGACGCGGTGGGCGCTTGTGTCGGCATGAAGGGCATGCGAGTGCAGTCGATCATTCGCGAGTTGCGCGGGGAGAAAATTGACATCATCGAATATCACGAAGATGCAGTCACCTTTGCCGAGAAAGCATTGCAACCGGCGAAGGTGAGCCGCGTCACGATCGTCGACAGCGGGGACAAGCATCTCGAAGTGGTGGTCGATGACAGCCAGCTTTCGCTCGCGATTGGCAAGAAGGGGCAGAACGTTCGCTTAGCGGCGAAGCTGCTGGGCTGGAAGATCGACATCAAGAGCGAGGAAGAGAAGCGGCAGGAAGTCGAGTTGCAGATGGCCGCGATGGCTCCGCCGCCCACGACGCCGCTCGAAAATGTTACGGGACTGGGCGAAGGGCTGGTAGAGAAGCTCAGCGCCGCTGGCATTACGACGGTCGAAGCGCTGGCCGATATGACGCCGGAGCAACTGGAGGCCATCGAGGGCATTGGGCCTAAAACGGTGGAAAAAATCAGCCTCGCGGTGAATAATTACTTTGCGAGCCTGGAGCAGGGTGAAGTGGCTGCCGCCGAGGGTGAAGTTTCTGCCGAAGGCGCTGTGGCCGAGAGTGAAGCAGTAACGGAAGAAGCCGCGCCGGAAGCTGCCATGGAATCAGAGTCTGGTGCGGCCGCGGCGGAAGCTGAACAGGCGGCGGCTCCTGATTCGACAGCAGCGACGGCGGAAGCTGAAGCCGCTGCAGACGAAAAACACGAGCATGAGCCGGAAGTTGGCTCCGCTCCCGAAACAACTGAATAAGTCATGACGCGCGCGGACATCTTTGATGGCGTGCGAGTGCAGGACGCTGACTCCGTGAGGCTGCGATGAAGACCTAAGCACAACGCGGAGTACAAGAAAGGCCGGATGAGTAAGGTTCGAATCAACGATCTCGCCAGGGAGCTGGAAGTTAAAAGCAAAGCTATTCTCGACACACTGCCTATCGTCGGGGTGACGGAGAAGAAGACCCATTCCAGTTCGCTTGAGGAGCATGAAGCGGAAAAGGTACGGATACACCTGCGCGGCTCGTCTGAGGCGTCGTCGTCGACTGCGAAGTCCGCGCGCCCATTGCGCGGCGAAGAAGAAATCAAGACCAAGATTGATCTGTCGAACATTTCCCGGCCGGGAGATGTGCTGAAAGCCATCACGCAAAAGAGAGAAGCGGCGGCGCCAGCAGCGCGGGCAGCGGTTCCTCCAGCAGTCGTGGCGAGGCCCGTGGCTGTGCCTCCGCCGGCGAGACCTGCGGCGCCTTCTGGTGCGCCTGTGATTTCCGCCCCGGCGGTTGCTTCGGCAGTCCCGTCGCCTCAGCCTGTGCGGCCGGCAGAAGTTGCTCCGGTGGCGGAGAAGCCGGCTGCAGCGACTCCGAGCACGGCTCCAATTTCGGGTACAGCGTCCGGTACGACTTCCGGTCCAACCGCCGCTCCTAATTATGTTTCGAGCGCCCCGCAGGCTGCGGCTCTGCCGCGTCCTGCATCGGCTGTGATTGCGCCGCCGGCGTCGGCCACACCTTCTATTGCCGCATCTTCAGCGCCGCATGCTCCGGGGGCTGCAACTCGTCCGGCGGCTCCGCCTGTAGTGACGGGCCCGCCGCAGCCTCCGGCGCCGCGCATGATTGTTCCGCAGACGGGACCGCGTCCGGTTTACAAAGCGCCGCCGCCGCGTCCGGTCGCGCCGATCGCGCAGGCAAGCGGCCCGATGAGCGCGCCCGCTGCCGGAACCATGCGTCCCGCGCCTGGACGTCCGGTGCCAGGCCAGCCGATCTTTCAGCGTCCACGCCCGATGGCGCCTGGTGCAGGAGGTCCGCCGCGTCCGTTGCGTCCCGGTGAACGCCGTCCGATGCATCCTACGCGCACGGCTCCGGCCGGTGCGCGTCCACTGGGCGTTGGTCCGGGGCTCCCGCCTCCGGGACCGGCACGTCCGGGCGCGCGTCCTGGTGCACCGGCGCGCCGGCCCGGCCAGCGCTATGTTCCGCGTGGGGTCAAAGAAGGCCCGATGAAGGGCTACACGCCGCCGCCGCGCATGGTGGTGTCGAATGAGCCGATGCCGATCACGCGCAACATCACGATCACGGAAGGCATCAGCGTAAAAGATCTGGCGGAGAAGCTCGACATTCGCGTGAAGGATGTGATCTCGCGCCTGCTCGGCCGCGGCGTCTTCGCCACGGTGAACCAGACGCTCGACGCCGAACTGGCCAGCGAAATGGCGCGCTTCTTCGGAGCCGAGACCAACGTCATCACCTTCGAAGAGCAGGCTTCCAAAGATATTGACGCGGCTGCGAGCGGGGAAGATTCCGCCGTCGAAGTCACGCCACGTCCGCCGGTGGTTACGATCATGGGTCACGTTGACCATGGCAAGACCACGCTGCTCGACTCGATTCGCGAGACCAGCGTGGCGGAAGGCGAAGCCGGAGGCATCACGCAGCACATCGGCGCCTACAAAGTTCGCATTACCGATAAGCAATCTCCGGCCTATGGGCGCGAGATTGTGTTTCTCGACACGCCCGGTCACGAAGCGTTTACCCGCATGCGGTCGCGCGGGGCCAAGGCGACCGACATCGTAGTGCTGGTCGTGGCCGCGGATGACGGCGTGATGCCGCAAACGATTGAAGCGATCGATCACGCCCATGCCGCTGAGGTTCCGATCATCGTTGCGGTAAATAAAATCGACAAGCCTGATGCCTTGCCCGACCGCGTGAAGAAACAGCTCGCCGATCGCGGGCTGGTTCCGGAAGAGTGGGGCGGTAAGACGGTGTTCGTCGATGTTTCGGCGAAGAAGAAAACGAATCTGAACCTGCTGATGGAAATGATCTGTCTGGTGGCCGATCTGGCCGAGCTGAAAGCGACTCCGGAGCGCGCTGCGACCGGTGTGGTGCTGGAAGCGAAACTCGATCGCGGCCGCGGACCAGTGGCCACAGTGCTGGTGCAGAATGGCACGCTGGTTGCCGGCGACAACTTCGTTGTCGGAAATGTTTACGGAAAAATCCGCGCCATGTTTGACGATCGTGGAGCGGCGCTCCAGTCCGCGCCGCCGTCAACGCCGGTTGAAATTCTGGGCATGGAAGGTCTGCCGCAGGCTGGAGACCAGTTCGTCGTCGTCGCGGATCGCGACAAGGCGCGCGGCATTTCCGAATACCGCGAGCAGAAAGCCCGCGAAGCTGCGCTGGCCAAGAGTTCGCGCGTTTCGCTCGAAGGACTTGCGGAGCAGATCAAGACTGCCGGAACCAAGGAACTGAACATCATCCTGAAGGGCGATGTGCAGGGGTCGGTGGAAGTGCTCAGCGATCTGCTGACGCGCCTTTCGAACGAGAAAGTGCGGCTGCGGCTGCTGCGATCGGGCGTGGGCGCCATCACGGAAACCGATGTACTGCTGGCGTCGGCGTCGAATGCGATCATCATCGGCTTCAACGTGCGGCCGGAGCGCAAGGCTCAGGAACTGGCCGAGCAGGAAGAAGTCGACATCCGGCTGCACTCGATCATTTACGAACTACAGGATGAGATCAAGCGCGCCATGACTGGCCTGCTCGAACCCACCATCAAGGAAACCTACCAGGGCCGCGCCGAGGTGCTCGAAACCTTCCGCATTCCGAAGGTCGGGACCATTGCTGGCTGCCGCGTGACCGATGGCGTGATCAAGAACAACTCCGAAGTGCGCCTGCTGCGCGACGGCGTGGTCGTGTTCAAGGGCAAAGTGGGATCGCTGCGCCGCTTCAAGGACGACGCCAAGGAAGTCACCAACGGCATGGAGTGCGGCATCTCGATCGCGAACTACGGCGACATCAAGGCGCGGGATGTGATCGAGGCATTTGCCACGGAGAAAATCGCGGCCGAAGCGATGGTGTAGTGAACCGTCGTTGGTCGTTTGTCGTTGGTCGTTAGCAAAACCGCTCGGGTTAAGGTTCTTGGCGAACGACTGTTCTTAGCTTGCCCTGATCGGGGCGAAGGGACCAGCGACTAACGACCGCCATGCCTATCGCTTTTCTCACCCTCGAACTCCACATCGAAGCGGCGCAGTCGATCAAAGATCGGCGGCAGGTTGTGCGCAGCCTGAAAGACCGGCTGCGCACCAGCTTCAACGTTTCGGTCGCTGAACTTGATGCGGCTGAACTGTGGAACCGCGCCACCATCGGCGTGGTCAGCATCTCCAACTCGCGCGACTACCTCGATGGGTTGATGAAGAATGTGGAGCGCGCGGCTACGCGCATCGCCAATAACCATGGGGCGGACGTCGCGGATTCTTTCGTGGAGTACTTGTAGGATTCTAGGCCCGTGTTTCGGGCCGCGGGGCTTCGCCCGCGCGGGACGGGCGAAGGCGCCCGTCGCCACACGAGCATTGCCGCCTAACGCGTTGTTACCTCCGTACTTAACTCTCTGCCACGAAAGCGCGCGACAATGGCCCAACCGGGCCAACGCTGGCGCTTGATTTTCTGATATGCTCATCAGTTTTCCTTGAGGTGCTGAGTCGTGGAGAAGCGGGGGCTGAAATATCATCGCGGGCGGGTGGGTGAGGCGCTGCGCGAGGAGATTGAAACTCTGGTCGAAGGCGAACTGGCCGATCCGCGGATTGGGCTGGTGAGTGTGACGGCGGTCCATATTGCTGACGACGGGCGGTCGGCGCAGGTTTGGGTGAATGTGGAAGGCGATGACGCGGACGCGGAGCAGAGCCTGGAGGGCCTGGCGGCCGCGAAGGAATATATTCGGCATGAACTGGTGGAGCGGCTGCGGCTGAGGCGGGCTCCGGAACTCGTGTTTCGGCTTGATCGTGCGGAGCTGGAAAAAGCGCGCGTCGAGGAATTGCTGGCGCGGGCGAAAAAAAGAAGCAAGACACGCAAGGAACCTCGCTAGGAACCCAGTGGAAAAAAGGCATAGCGACATGCTCGAGGACGTACTTCGGCAGATCGAACAGCATGAGCGATTCGTGCTGACCTCGCATGCCCGGCCCGACGGCGATGCCGTGGGATCGGCGCTGGCCTGCTGCCAGGTTTTGCGAGCGATGGGCAAGCACGCCGATGTTGTGCTGCATGATGGCGTCCCGCGAATTTACCGTTCATTGCCATTCGCCGATCAGGTCGTGCAGTCGAACCGGGTGATGGGCAGTTACGAAGCGGCGATCATTCTGGAGTGCGACAGCATTCACCGCACGCGCCTCGAAGGGCTGGAAGACCGGTTTCTGATCAGTATTGACCATCACGTCAGCGGGCGGCCTTTCGCCCACGTGAACTGGATTGATCCGCATGCGGTGGCCACTGCGGAAATGGTTTTTCGACTGGCGCGCGAAGCGGGAGTGAAAACTTCTCCCGAGATTGCCACTTGTCTTTACACCGCGCTGATGACTGATACAGGGTCGTTCATGTTTCAGGGCACGAACGAAAATACATTCTCTTTGGCGCGCGAACTGGTGCTGGCGGGCGCCGATCCGGCGCACTGTGCGCGCGGCATTTATTTCGCTCACTCGGTGGGGAAAATCCGGCTGCTGGGCGAGGCCTTGCGCAGTCTGAATGTGGAAGGCCACATCGGATGCGCGTGGGTGACGCAGGAGCAGATGGAGCGCTGCGGCGCGATTGAAGAAGACTGCGAAGGATTGGTGAACTACGTTCTTTCCATCGGCGGCGTCGAAGTTGCGGCGTTCTTCCGGGAGTTGCCGGGGGGGCGATACCGCGTAAGCCTGCGCAGCAAAGGCAAACTTGATGTGGCTCACGTCGCGGAAAGTTTTGGTGGCGGCGGCCACGAATGCGCCAGCGGTTGCTCGGTCGACGGCCCACTGGCTGAGGCGGTGCGCCAGGTTCTGTTCCAGATTCGCCAGGGTCCATCCGTACAATAGAAAACCATTACTGATTGATGATTGTTGATTGCTGATTGAGTACGCTCACCAGTCGGCGTTTTGAGCTTTCAATCAGCACTTAACAATCAGCAATCAACAATTTCTTTATGACCGCTCGCACCCGCACGGATGTCTTGTTGATGGCAGGCTTCTGTGCGTTTCTGTTTTTCTATGGCTTGGGGCAGTTTGGGCTGATCGGCGCCGACGAGCCGCGCTACGCGCAGGTGGCGCGCGAGATGCTCGAGCGTCGCGACTTCATTACCCCGGTTCTTGGCGCACATGCCTGGCTGGAAAAGCCTCCGCTGTATTACTGGCAGGCGATGCTGGCCTATTCCGTGTTTGGGGTGAGCGACGTGACGGCGCGGGTTCCAGCCGCGATTGACGCCACGCTGCTGGTGATTGCGGTGTATCTTTTCTTCCGCAGGTTTCGGCGCGGCGTGGAAGTAGATGCCGCGCTGATCACGGCATCGTGTGCGGGCGTGATCGGCTATGCTCACGCCGCTTCGATGGACATGGCACTAGCGGCGACGTTCGGTATTGGGATGTTCGCGTGGTGGGCGTGGCGCGAGAGCGAGAAGCGAATTTATCTAGCCCTGTTTTACGGTTGCATGGCGCTGGGCATGTTGGCCAAAGGGCCGGTGGCGCCGTTTCTGGCGGCGGCGGTCATTGTTTTGTACGCGCTGGTGGCGCGCGAATTCCGCGTCGTCGTGAGAACGCTTTGGCTGCCGGGTATTTTTCTGTTTTGCGCGATTGCTCTGCCGTGGTACGTCTTGGTGCAGATGCGGAATCCGCAGTTCTTTCGGGAATTCATTCTGCAACACAATCTGGCGCGGTTTTCCAGCGACTTATATCACCACCGCCAGCCGCTCTGGTATTACCTGCCAGTCACGGCTCTCGCGCTGGTGCCGTGGACGGTGTTCGTGATCGCGGCGTTTGTTGAGGCGATGCGGGTCTGGTGGGCGGAGCGCAAATCGGTTTCTGGTGAGCCGGACTTCAAATTGCAGTTCAGCGTGTTCGCTTGCTGCTGGCTGGTCGTGCCGGTGGCATTCTTTTCGATTTCGCAGTCCAAGCTTCCTGGGTACATTCTTCCTGCAATTCCGGCCGGCGCGGTGCTGCTGGCGGAGTATCTGCGGCGGCATCTGGCGCAAGAGCAAGCAGAGCCGGTATCGAAGGGACTTGTCGTTCTGCACGCGCTGGTGGCGGCTGCGCTGATTGTTCCGTCGGTGCTGATCGCGTATCTTGTGACACAGCGCAGACTGCCTGCGGGGCGGCCCATGTTCATTGCGCTCACCCTTGCGTTCGCGCTGGCTGCCGCGATCGCACTGACGCTGGCTAGCCAGCTGCGGTTGCGCATGCTGCGTTTTGTGACTCTGATTCCGGTCGTGTTGTCCGTTGCTGCCGTGTTGAAGTTAGGGACGGTTTCGATCGACCAGACACTTTCGGCGCGTCCGCTGGTCGTGGAGTTGGCCAGCGTGGAGACGCATCAACTTCCGCTCGCGGTCTACGGCGTTTCCCGCGAGATGGAGTATGGGCTCGCGTTTTACCGCAATCAGACTATCGTGCGTTACGAGCGGGAAAGCATGCCGGCGCAGGAGCATCTACTGGTGGCTCCGGCGGCGTGGAAGGTGAATGTCGCAGAGCGAACGGCGGGGCGGAGAGTGCTGTTCCTGGGCACCTATGGGCCGCAGGATGTGGATTATTATTGGGTCTCGGCCGTCGGCGGTGCATTATGAGCTGATGTCGTTGTCATTTTGGATGGCGCGCCCGCGAAAATCGCGCCTGTTGCCGCAACTTGTTCGTCGCGTTTGCCTCCGGTCGGCATAACCTACTACACTCAAAATTTTGCCGCGTGATTTTCCACTGGACGCTGCTTCTTGGCGGCCGCTGCGGAAGTCCATTGGAGATTATTTCTTGGAGATTCTGGACCTCAGACATTTTTCGTCGGTGGACCTGCGTCCGCTGCTGAACGACGAGACGCAGCTCTGGTCGCGCCTGCTCTCATGGGACTACTCGGGGTCGGCGGAGATGATTCTGCGCTATGTGGACGCGAAAATTCTTCCGGGATATGCGGCGGTCGATCGCGGGCGCGTCTTCGGCTATTCGTTTTTTGTGTACGAGGGCAACAAGGGAGTGATTGGCGACCTCTACGTCATAAACGGCAACCGATTGCCCAATGCCCGCGAAGTCGAATTGAAGCTCCTGACGCACGTGATCGAGACGCTGCAGCAGTCCCCTGGAATTCACCGGGTCGAGGCGCAGTTGCTGGCGCATGAAGCCAACGCGGTTTCACGGCCGTTTCTGGAGACGGGATTCCAGCGGCATCCACGGCTGTTTATGACTTTGACGTTGGGAAGCAGCGCTGCGGAGAACGTTCCGACGCATTCGGAAGTTGAAATCCGGCCGTGGATCGACGGCGACTACCAACCCTCCGCCGCAGTTATTACCGCGGCGTATCGCGGCCATGTCGACGCGCAGATCAACGACCAGTATCACAGCCTGAGTGGATCGTTGCGCTTCCTCAACAACATCGTGCGCTTTCCTGGGTGCGGCGTTTTCGATGCGGAGTCGTCATTCGTTGCGCTGGATCGCAAGGCGAAAACTATGATCGGGCTGATCCTGTGCTCGCGGGTGCGCAGCGATGTCGGCCATGTTACCCAGGTGTGCGTGCTGCCGGAATTTCGTTCGCGGGGGATCGGCGAGTCGTTGCTGGCGGCCACTGAAAACAGTTTGCGGAAGCGACATTTTGCCCTGCTGTCGCTGACGGTGACGGAAGCGAACGTGCGGGCAGTGGAGCTTTACCGGCGGCTGCATTACGAATCGAAGAGGATTTTTGATGCGTTCGTGTGGCAGGGGTAAAAAGCGCTTTTAGCTTTGTCGTGGCAGAAATGTTGCGGAGGATTCCTGAGAATCGTTCGATCGGTCAGATTGAGATTCAAGCCAGCTAAGAGCCAAAAGCCAAGAGCTTGCAGCTACCTGCGCAACAGCCACATCGCCCAGCCTGCAACGAGAACGCCGCCGAGAAACATCACGAAACAATAGAGGCCGTAGCGGACCATGTCGCGGGTGGTCTCGCGGTGGGTGATGCCGAATACGATGGAGGCGAACAGGGCAAACACCGCCGCCGCGCTGAAATGACTGAGCGTGATGGTCACTGAGCTCGTCTCCGCGAAGAGGTCTTGACTGGCAACTGACAACCGGCAACTGGCAACTGGGTCACTGTTTCTTTCCAATGGCGATGTGATAGGCGTCGGCGACGGCAATAAAGTTCAGCAGTCCGGCGACGATCATAAACTTGGTTCCGTAGTCGGCGGTGGCGAACGCGATGGCGCCCTGGCCCCAATCCGCAGCCAGCGTCACAATGTATAGCGCTCCGGCACCCACGTCGCCGATGAAGCCGAGCATGTCGAGGATGTCGCCGCCATTCGCTTTGTAGATGCGGCCCTGCATCGCGAGGCCCAGCACGAACAGGGTCATGATCGATACGAAGAGCAGCAAGCCGCGAATCCAGCGCTTCTGGATCATGTGTCCCGCGCCCGGAATCAGCCAGCCTACGGCGGGGGCGAGAACCGACATCATGCTCAGCGGTTCCGCAGGCGCGGGTTTCGTTTTTTCCGTCATTTTCTCTGTCGCGGAATTTGCCATTCAGATGTTCACAATCTCTTGTTGGATTTTCCCGGTCACTTCGGCGGACTTCGCGCGCACCAGCACATTGACTTCGCTGCGCACGCCAAACTCCGGCAGGTAAATGCCGGGCTCGATGGAGAAGCAGGAGTTGGGAAGGAGTTGCCGCTCGTCGTGAATCTCAAGATCGTCCATGTTGGCGCCGTTGGAATGGACGTCGGTGCCGATGGAATGTCCTGTGCGGTGGATAAAATAATCGCCGTAGCCGGCCTTCTGGATATGGCCGCGAGTGGCGCGGTCGACTTCCCATCCGGCGATGGGGCGACCGGCGTTGACGGCGTCGAGGGCCGTCTTTACGCCGGCGTCGCGCGCGTCGCGGACGATTTCGAAAATTGATTGCATGCGCTCCGACGGCGCCGCGCCCACAAAGCCCATCCAGGTAATGTCGTAGTAGACCGCGCCGGGCGCGTTCTTCTTGCCCCAGACGTCGAGAAGAATCAGATCGCCTTCGCGAATGGGGACGGGATGACTGGCGTGCGGCTCGTAGTGCGGGTTGCCTGCGTTGGCATTGACCGCAACGATCGGAGGATCGTCAGCCAGAAGATTCTCGCGGGCGAAGGCTTCCATGAACCACTGCTGGATTTCATGTTCCTTGGTGCCGCCGTTGCGAACGCGGCTGCCGATTTCCTTGAATGCTGCCGCCACAATGGAATCGATGCTGTCGCGCGCCGCGAAGTGCGACTGAATCTGCTCTTCGCTCCATGTGGATTCGAATTGTGCCACCAGATCGGCCGAGCTAACCACGTTCTTGCCAAGGCCGCGCAGCAGGTCGATGGTGCCGCCATCGACGAGCGAAATGGTGAAGACAATGTTGTTGGGCGAGTACTGCATGGCGAGGTCGCGATGGTTCGCCAGAATTGCCTTCAGCTTGTCGAACAATTCCTGCCAGCTGGAATACTGATGCTTCTTGCCAGGCAGGGAATCGAGGTGTCCGGCTTCAATCTTGTGCACGAGCTTTACCGGCTCGCCTTCGGCGGGAATCAGGTAAAACCAGCGGCGGGTCACCATCAGACTCGCAGGCAGGCCGAGGACGCGGTAGGCGATGGGATCGCGATGATGGTGGTCGTAGAACAGCCACGCGTCAATATTGCGTTCGCGCAGGGCAGACTGGATGGCGGCGAGGTCCATGGGCAAACATCTATTGTAAACAAGAGGACGGATTTGGGCGAATCGCGCGGAGGGCCGGTTGCCAACTCAAAAGGCTATCGAGCTTCGAGCTATGCTCGATGGACAGCCGAGGGGCTGTCCTCACATTTGTTATGTGCACCTCGCTAGCACTGCGCACCTACCGCGCGAAGTGATCCCGGACCGACTTTTTGTTACACTGCGCCACATGTCCGCCGTCGCCGAATCCGTTCCAGTCAAGCGCGTCCGCATCGAATCGATCGACGTGGTGCGTGGGGTCATCATGATTATCATGGCCCTCGATCACACGCGAGATTTTTTCGGCAACTCAGGTCTGAATCCCACCGACCCTGCCACGACTACGATCCCACTGTTCTTCACGCGCTGGATCACGCATTTCTGCGCGCCGGTCTTCTTTCTGCTCACCGGCACCGGAGCTTATCTTTCGCTGCGAAAAAAATCGAAGCGCGAGTTGTCGTGGTTCCTGTTTACGCGCGGGTTGTGGCTCATTTTTCTGGAGCTGGTAGTGGTTCGCTGTTTCGGCTGGCAGTTCAACTTCGACTATCACCTGCTGCTGCTGGTGGTTCTGTGGGCGCTGGGCTGGGCGATGATCACGCTGTCGGTGCTGGTTTATTTGCCGGCGTGGGCAGTGGCAACGTTCGGAGTGGTGATGATCGCGACTCACAATTTGTTCGATTCCGTGGAATCGAACAATCCGCTCTGGACGATTCTTCACTCGCTCAATTTTCTCGTGAACACCCCGCGGCACGTCGTGTTTGTAACCTACGTCCTCATTCCGTGGGTCGGAGTCACAGCGGCAGGTTATGGACTCGGGCAGATTTACAGCTGGCCGTCGGGGCGACGCCGGGCGTTCCTGTTGCCGCTGGGGATTGGCCTGAGCACGGCTTTCATCATTTTGCGTGCGATCAATATCTACGGCGATCCGCAACCTTGGGCTACCCAAAGGTCTGCAGTTTTTACGGTGCTGTCATTTCTGAACACCTCGAAGTATCCACCGTCACTGCTTTATTTGCTCATGACGCTGGGCCCGGCGTTGCTGTTCCTGTGGGCGGTGGATGCTGGGACGCCGGGCTGGCTGCGACCCGCGCTCACGGTCGGCAAAGTGCCGATGTTTTATTACCTGCTACACGTTCCGCTCATCCATCTGATTGCCGTTGCGGTGTGCTATGCGCGCTACGGGCAGGTGCATTGGATGTTCGAGTCGCCAGGCCTGCAGGACTTTCCAATTACTCCGCCGCCGGGTTGGGGATATTCGTTGCCAATTATTTATCTGGTGTGGGCCTGCGTGGTGCTGACGCTGTATCTGCCGTGCCGCTGGTTTGCTGGCGTGCGCCAGCGAAGGAGTGATGCCTGGCTGAGTTACTTGTGAGGGCGCGAAGCAGATGAGTTGCTGGTAAGAGTTAGGATGCGCTTTCGCTCGACGGGCGGCAGGGTCTCGCACGCCGTTCGCAACACCAGGCGCGGAGCACGCCCGCGAATTTTCATCAGATATGGCACCGTTCGCTTCGCGTCGAACTTCGCGGTTTCGCGCAGCAGCCAGCCCAGGCCCTTCCGCACCATGTCATCTTCGTCGGCGAGCAGCGAGTCGGAAAGCTTGACGATCTGCGGGAAGAACATTTTCACCCGAGTTCCGCGAATCAAAGCCACGCAGGCGGCCCGGCGATGCCAGCGGTCCGGGGACTTCGCCCAGCGAAACGCATTCTTCACCCGTGCCGGCTTTGCCGCGACCATGGGCGCAATCAAATCGTGCACCAGCGCGTCGTGATCGGCCCAACTGCTGATGCGGTCCAGCCACGACTCGAACATGCGGAACTCGCGATCGCCAAACTGTGCGTCCATGTTCTCAAGCAGAAATACCGCGGCGATTTTCTCTTCGAGTACGGAGCCGGAGAATAGTTCGTCTGCGACCTGCGCGAGAAAAGAAAAGTCGCGCTCGCGCAGAATTTCCCGGCGGCTAAGCCGCATCGCCCGCCGCAAGTCGGCGGTATACCACCCGTGCGACTTGATCGCATCTTTGAAGAACCACTGCACGCCCGTTGCATGCTCCGTGGAACCGCCTCCCTTGAGCCCACTCCGAATCTGTTCCGCAACCTCAGCTGGAGCTCCGCTGATTTGGCCGGGAGGGCTTGGCTTGTTCGGCTTCGCGACGCGCGCCATCTATTTCGCCTCGACCGCCGCGTCCGCTGCTTCGACGCGGATGAGCCGGTCGTATATCCATAGCAACAGCGTGGTGGCGACGCCAACCGCGACCACCGACCACCATACCAACTTCGGTTGGTGCATTTCTTCCCCGAAGTGATGCATCAGCCATCCGCTGAACTTGCCCGCGATGAATGACCCGATGCCGAGCGGAAGAAACGCAAATCCCATATAAGTTCCCTGCTGGCCCGCAGGCGCGAGGCGTGAGATGTAGTCGTAGTAGCGCGGCTGTTGCACGATTTCGCCGATCGCTACCACGACCAGCGTGGCCACAGCCATCCAGACCGAGGGATGCACGATCAGAAGAATCCAGGCCAGGCTCGTGATCAGCGTGCCCAGGACGATGGCGTGAAATGCGTGCATGCGCTTGGTGAGGAAGCCGATGACCATGGTGAAACAAATGACTACGATCGGATCGGTGGCCAGGATTCGCGCCGTGTCGGCTTTAGGATCGATGTAGGTGGAAATGTACAGCGGTAGCGCGATGAATTCCTGCCAGAAGACAACCCAGTATCCCGTGAAGATCAGCAGGAACAACATGAAGCGAGGGTTGGAGAGGACGGTGAGAAAGTTTTTCCCTACTTGGCGCAGGCTGGCTTTCTCGCCTTCGTCGGCGCGGCGCGGTTCCCGGAATAGCAGCAGCACCACAAAGAACATTAGGAACACGCTCAAGGCCGCGATACGAAATACGTTTTCCACAACGCCATGTTCCTGCGCCCACGAGGCGAGCAACGGTCCGGCCGTGCTGCCGACGTTCACCAGCGTGTAATAGATGGAGTAGCCGACCGAGCGAACATTTTCTTTGGAGGCGCGAGCGGTGGTGCCGACCACGGACGGCTTGACCAGCGCGACGCCCAGCGCGGGCAACATCAGGATGAACGCCACCAACCCAACCAGCGGCACGTGGTCGCGCAGTGGTGCAAGCCATGCGGAGCCGATCGACCCCAGCATGAAGTACGCGAAGGTGAGAAGCAGGTAGGCCAGCGAAAGCGCGCGCCGGAAACCGAGCCGGTCCGCGAGCGCCCCGCCAATGACGGCCAGAAACCATACCCAACCGCCGAACATCCCAGTGAGGCTGCTGGCCCGATCAAGGTCGAAGTGCAGACCCTCGTGGAGGTAGCGCGCCAGTACAGCAAAGACGGCGTAGTAAGAAAGCCGCTCGAAGAGTTCGCTGATGTTGGCGACCCAGAACGGCCGTTCGAACCCGGTGCGGATTTCTTCGAAGCGTTGAGAGATCAAAGTTGCCCCTGCTTGTGGCGCGGACACTTCGGTCCGTGCGGAGTTTCCCCGTTGCCTGCCGGCGGCGATCAGCCCAGCCGCTCCCGTAATTGCTGCGCGGTCAGCCCGGCTACGCGGATGACTTTATTCCGGCTGGTCTGGCCGGAGGCAATGGTAACGGAAGATCGCGGTACCTTCAAAAGTTTCGCGAAAAATTCGATGCAGGCCTGATTGGCTCGGCCTTCGATTGGAGGCGTGGTCAGGGAGAGTTTGAGCGCGTCGCCAATTTCGCCGGTGATGGCGTTCGTTCTGGCGCGCGGGTGAAGCTTAACGGCGAACGTTACGCCGCTGACGGTTTCGTGAATCACCAGCATAATTTCACCACAGAGGCACGGAGACACAGAGAAGACTTTCGAAAGGAAATAGTAGTGGTTTCTCTGTGTCTCTGTGCCTCTGTGGTTAAGTTTTCGATCGCTCCCCGAAAATCGCTGTCCCTACGCGAATGCAGGTCGATCCTTCCTCGATCGCCACTTCGAAGTCGTGCGACATGCCCATGGAGAGCACGTCCATGCCGACCGCAGGAAGTTTGCGAACGCCGATGGCATCGCGCAATTCGCGCAGTATGCGGAAAAAAGCTCGCGCGCCCTCGGGATCATCCGAGAACGGAGGCACGGTCATCAGCCCGCGAAATTCCAGCGCTTCAAACCGTGGAGCAGCCAACAGCAATTCCTGCAGTTCGCGCGAGTTCGGCGCGACTCCGGTCTTTGCCGCTTCGCCGCCGACGTTGATTTCGATCAGCACGGTTAACTTCTTTCGTAAACTGCGCGCCGCAACATCCAGTTTCTCGGCCAGCTTAACGGAATCGATCGAGTCGACCGCGCTGAACAAGTCCGCCATCTTGCTGGCCTTGTTGGTCTGCAAGTGCCCGATCATGTGCCACTCGGCTCCCGCCAAGTCGGCCAGCGCGGCTGCCTTGCCGGCAAACTCCTGCACGCGATTTTCGCCGAACAGGCGCTGTCCGGCGGCATAGGCTTCGCGAATGCGCTCTAGCGGGTGCGTTTTACTGACCGCCATCAGCGCGATTTCTTCTGAACGCCGCCCCGCTCGGCGCGCGGCTGCTGCGATGCGTTCGTTTAGGACCGCAATGTTCTCGGCGATGGACATAAAAAGCTTAACCACAGAGGGCACAGAGGACACGGAGGAATTCTTCACGACTTCTGTGTCCTCGGTGGTTCATAACCTACATCATCGCGGTGGGTGGCGCTGGTTCATTCGGGTCGCCCGCGCTCGACAGCGGGAGGAAGATCATCAGACAGGCGAGCAGAGCCATCACCACAATTCCGCTCAGATACAGTGGATGCTCGAAGATCTGTGTTGACTTGACCCGCGTGGCCCACGCTGAGGCCAGGTGCAACCACGGTTGCTGGGCGTACGACAATGCGATCACTCCCGCCCACAGAAGGCCACAGATGGCCTCGCCTGCGATCAAGCCCGACGCGGTAAGAACTCCAGCATTTTCCGCGCGCGCCGATTGCGCTGGGTTCAAGCCGCGACGCTTGGCCATCCAATCTCCGAGCTCGCGGAAGACGCCGCCGAGGAAAATGGCGAACGTGGTTTCAAACGGCAGATACATCCCTACGGCTACCAACATGGGGCTCTTCACTTGCATCATGATCAGCGCAATTCCGAAGCAGACGCCGACCACCACTAGCGGCCAGGGCATGTCGCCTCCGACAATGCCGATCGCGAGAGTGGCCATTAGGCCGGCTTGCGGCGCTGAGAGTTCCCGGCTGCCGAAGCCGAAAGCGGTGTGCAGCAGGTAAAGCGGCCAGTACATGACCAGACTCGCCACCACGACCGCGATCAGTTCCGCGCTTTGAATTTTGCTGGGCGTGCCGCCGAGGATGTAGCCGACTTTGAAATCCTGAAGCAACTCGCCCGCGACTGCCGCAGAAACACAAACTACTGCGGCTACTCCGAGTACTGTAGCGACGCCCGAGGGTCCGTGAACGCCCAGGGCCACCATCAGCAGCGCGGCGATAATCAAAGTCGACAAGGTTAGACCGGAAATCGGATTATTCGAAGAACCAATAAATCCGACCAGGTTGCCGGAAACCGTCGCGAAAATAAATCCCACCACCAGCATCACGACCGCAGCGAGCACCGCCGGCCAAACCAGGCCCGAAATGTGGATGTAGAGGAAGCACATCAGCACAAACATGACGGCGATCAACCCGAACACAATTTTCGAGCTCATGTAGCGCTCGGTGCGCGAGAGCTTGGCTTGCTCGGCGGCCGTTTGGCGAAGATCGGAGAATGCCTTGCCCAATCCCGCGGTGAGGCTAGCGCGCATTTTGTACAGTGTGTACGCTGCGCCGACCAGCATGCCGCCCACCGCGATGGGACGCACGATAAATCGCCACACGGCAGCCGCCATGGTCGCCCAATCGTCAGGCGTATCGGCGGGAATGTAGTGCTTGAGTTGCGGGCCAAGAAAAAACATAAGTAGCGGAACCATCAGACCCCATGCCAGCACACCTCCCGAAAACTGAAGTGCGGCCAGCCGCAACCCGATGATGTATCCCACGCCGAGATATGCCGGACTCACACTCGGCGCACTGGCCATGCTGGCCCCGCCTGCCGCGAGTACGTTGGTGCTGCCGACGGATCCCAACCGAACTTGACTGCGGCCGAGAGTGCCCACGCCAAAGTGAAAATCCTTGTCCGCGGCGAACAAACCAAAACGCCCCAGCAGGTACACCACGCCCCCGACGCCGATATTCCAGAACAGATATTTTGCGGCTTCCGCGCCGCGTTGGCCTGCTTTGTGAATCTCCGACGCGGCCAGAGATTCTGGGAAGGGCAGTTCCGGATCTTCTACCATGCCCCGCCGAACCAGAGAAATAAACAACACTCCCAGAATGCTCCCCACCATGATCAGTGCCGTCGATTTCCAGTACGCGACGCCAGGCTCGAAGGAAGGCCACGCTTTTGCAATCAGGAAGGCGGGAATCGTGAAGATCGCCCCCGCCGCCACTGACTCGCCGATCGAGCCTGCAGTTCGAGCAATATTTTCTTCCAGCAGCGAACCCTTCCATGCCCGCATCGCTGCCATGGCGATCACCGCAGCCGGATAGGTTGCGGCGATCGTGATGCCGGCTCGCAGGCCCAGGTAAGCATTCGCCGCGCCCAGCACGATCGTCATGAGGAGTCCGAGCAGGACGGCCCGCAGCGTGAACTCTTTCATCTCCATGGTTTCGGGCACATAGGGCACGTGCTTCTTCTTGCCGGGGTCGCCGTTCGCGGGACTGCTCATGGATGGAATCCTCTTTAGAGCGTGGGATGAAGTCGACTTCGTCGAAACATTTCCCAAAACAATGGAACGGCGCACCTTAGCACGCGGCCCGCCTGCATGACAAGTGCGGGCGAAAAGGAGGTTCGGGAGAACCTGGATTTAAGAATTTGCTCAGGCGGACTCGGCCTTCTCCGCATACGGGCGGCGTCCTATACGCCGGGGATAATATACCGCGGTAAGCAAATTCGGGTCTGAGCCGTAGTCCTGCATTTGAGGCTCTTTGTGAATCCGCACGTAGCGTGCGGATTGCAAGAAATGTGTTCTCGTTCGTACTTAGACAGGAGCACCCTGAAGGACAAACCGATGAATGGCAGAACGCCTTTCAATACGCGACTCGTGGGGATCCGACTCTGGCGGGGTATTTCTTGCTGCGCCGTGTTGCTATTCCTGGCGGCAGCGATGGCCGCGAGCCGGGCCCAGACGCCACAGCAGGCGAAGCCTCCGGGCTCAGAACCGACTCCGGAGCCCGCGGTGCCTGCCATACTTGCCGCCTTCGACAAGTACGAAATCGTCGCCATGCCGGAAGCCCACGGGATGAAGGATGTGGATGATTTCATTTTTTCTTTGATTCGCAACCCAGCGTTTCCAGAAAAAGTGAACGACATTGCGGTCGAATGCGGCAACTCTCTATACCAGCCGGTGTTGGACCGTAATATAGCCGGAGAGGATGTGCCGTTCGCGGAAGTCCGGAAAGTGTGGCGAAACACGACACAGGCGATGTGCGGCACGTCGGGATTCTTCGAGCAGTTTTTCCCTCTCGTGCGTGCCATCAATCAGAAACTCCCGCCAGGAAAGCGCCTCCGCGTGCTCGCAGGCGATCCCCCGATTGACTGGGACCAAGTCAAGAGCTTTCAGGACCGTTCAAAGTTTACTGACCGCGACGGCAGCATCGCTTCCGTGATGGAGAAAGAGGTCTTGGCGAAGCATCGCAAGGCCCTGATGCTCTTTGGCACATTTCATCTCTTCCATGGCCAGGCAGAGAGTGGTATGTCGAGAAATGCAGTGTCGATCTACGAAAAAGATTATCCCAATGTCACGTTTGTTATCAGCGACCTCCTCAGGTTCAATGCGGATTCGCTGGCTCTGCCCAGTAGCCCATTTGCAGCTTGGCCGATACCGTCGATTGCGCGAGCCAAGGGCACGTGGCTCGGCGCTTTAGATTCGGGTCACTTTTTCCTGCCTCTGATAATGATTGATCAGGATTGCAAGATACAAAATGGATTCCCCAAGGGCGTGCAAAAACCGATGGCAGAGCTGGTCGACGCCTTCCTGTATCTTGGTCCTCAGGACCTGGCGCTATGGGAGAAAATGCCCGCTGATATTGCCTTGGATGCTGATTACAGAAAGGAATTGCGGCGTCGAGAAGCTCTGTCGGGATTTCGCGGAGAGCAGGAATCCGATCAGGAAATCGTGAACGATGCGGAAGACCCAGTTGTTTCCGTGCCCACACCGCCCGATTCGAAGCTTATGGTCCAGGATTGCATGCAGCGCAAAAGCCATGGCAGTGCCCCTCAATAACCTAGTACACAGCGAATGATCGATACCGTGCTAACTGAAGTCGCCGATTTGATCGTCCTGACCTTGGTCGCCTTGGCCTTGATCGTCTGCGGGGTGGGTTGTTCGAGCAGCAGCAGCGGTTCCTCTGCAGGGTCTGGTACTCCGCCGCCGGCGCCAGCGGCCTTGGGTGGTTCCAACTACGGGTGGTATTACCTGGCTCCGCCTTGCAACCGGGAGCCTTACGGCGTGGTCTACAACTACAACACGGCGAGCGCGACCATTGATTCGCAGTTGCAGCAAATGTACAGCAACGGCCAGCGGCGGTTGCGCATCCCGATTTTTTTCGCCCGGGGCGTCAACACCGGAACCGTCATGGATTCGACCGGCGGCACCCTCGCTCCGCAGTTCCTAACCAACCTCGGCAACCTTCTGGCGGCGGTCAAGGCGGCTGGATTTGTGGAGATTGAGGTCAGCTTTCATCCCCAGAGCAGCAACGATCCTACCCAATGGACCACCTTCAGCGACGACTACTTCCAGGAGAATTGGAACCTGATCCAGAATCTGCGTCCGATCATCGCCGGGGCCGGTATTCCGTATCACCTCGACCTGTTAAACGAAGGCATACCCCCGCTGGAATACGCCGCGCTTTTGCAGTATGACCAAATGCTGTGGAACGATTATGTGGCGGAGTTCGGCAGCAGCGACACGCTCGGCTTTTCGATCATCGCCGATGCGGCCCATGTGGGCCAAGTCAGCACCGTTTATGGGCCGAGCGCGTATGGAAATCAAGGCTCGCCGCAACTGTTAGATGTTCACATCTACGACGAGACGGGGAACAGTTTCGAAACGGCGTTTAACTCCTTGACGAGTCAGGGCTATGAAGGAGTTCCGTGGATCATCGGTGAGGCGTTTTACGATGACGCTGCCGAGGCAGCGGCGCAGCGTGCGGAGGCCAACAGCACCGGGCAGACGGTGCTTTACCTGACGCAGTGGCCCCTCATCTCCGATGAAAGCTGCAGTACGGCGGTGAATGTGGCACCGCCAGCAGACTTTTCGAACTACCAGGCTCAGGATTTCTGAATCCGGCGTCGGGACCTCCTCTAGCCCTTCCTGGTGTAAAATAGGATCAATCTGTCGACCGCCCCTTCGCAGTTTGTCATTCCGAGGTGTAGTGATGAGCGACTCCCCCGACCGGCCTTTGATTCCACCATACCGTTGCAGCGATTGTGGCGGCGAAACCGGCTTCCGTTCTCGCCGGCGTACATTTACTGAACGATTTATCCTCCCATTGCTTCTTCTGCGACCGGTGCGTTGCGGAGAATGTTTCCGGCGCGACTACCGGCTGATCTTTGTCCAAGTGCGCGCCCGGCTGTCGGACGCACCGTTGTCGGATGCACCGTTGTCTGACGGACCGAAGATTATGCCGGCCAAGCCGATGATGCCAGGCAAACAATCGCCGGCTACGTCCGATCGCAACGTTGCCTAGTGACGGTGATCGCCGCTATACTGCAGGTAGTAACAGGAAAGCGGATAGAAAGAAAGATTGACCCCGGCGCGGTACTGGCCGCGGAGTGATGAAGGAGGCCGTCTTCAGCAGTAGCGAGGACCGAATCCGGGCCAGTCAGGCCAGTACTGTAGTTGCAGGGCATTCTATTGTTTCGCGGGAGACTTCGTCCGATCCCGAGCGAGCCCGGGTTAACCGAACCTTGGCTAACGCAACATTAGCCAACGCAACATCGGCCAACGCAACGTCGGTTGACCCATCCTGGGTAAGGCGATTAGCTGAAAGTCTCTTCTCTGTACTGTTCCCCTCCGATTGCCGCATCTGTGGTGAGCCCCAGCTAAACCTCTCTCGTCTGCCGGTCTGCCCCGAGTGCCTGGCCAGTATCCATCCCCTACGGGGAAAAGTCTGCGACATTTGCGGGGAGCGCTTGCTCTCCTCTTATGCGGAGCGCGACCACGATGGCCTCAGGCGATGCCCGGTCTGCCGCCGCGTCGACCGTCCTTTTGGCCGGGCCGTGGCGTATGGCAGTTATCAAGGCGGACTGCGCGAGCTGGTTCATCTGCTGAAGTACAACGGCGTGCGCCCGGCGGCCAACGTCCTGGGACGAATGCTGGCTGAGGCTTTGACTGCGCTGGAGCCTGACTTAGAGCAGGCCCGGTTTGAGCGGGGAATGTTTGACCGGGCCAGCACTCTCGTAATTCCCGTCCCGCTCTACAAAACCAAGCGGCGGCAGCGCGGGTTCAACCAGGCCGAACTGGTGGCGCGGGCTGCACTCAAGATCGTTTCGGCGCGCGAGCGCTTAGAGTTCGCTCCTGAGTTGCTGCGGCGCACCCGCGACACGCAATCCCAGATCGGCTTGACCAGCCACCAGCGCCGCGAGAATTTGCGCGGAGCCTTTGCCGTGCCGCGTGCCGCAGAAGTCACTGGCCGCGCCGTGATTCTCGTAGATGATGTTTATACGACTGGCACCACGGCGACCGAGTGTGCACGGGTTCTGCGCCGCGCCGGAGCGCGGCAGGTGTGGGTCGCGACCGTGGCGAGGACCATGAAGCTGGCAGCAAACGAGGACAGGTTTCAAAGTTTCAGTGTTTCAGAGTTTCAAGGAACCGGGGAATTAACCGGAACCTGATGCGAAACCTTGCAACTTTGAAACCTTGAAACAGGGTATTGCTTTTATGTCACTGGGCATGGAATACGATTCAGGATCCCGGCATGCCGCCGGCCTGTTCCTGCCGGCGGCCGCACACCGGCCCGGGGACGGCCATGCTCTGCTCGCGCCCGTGCTTGTGCTGAACGCGTCTTATGAGCCCATCAATGTCTGCGCCGCGCGCCGGGCGCTGGTCCTAGTGCTCAAGGGCGTCGCCATGACCGAGGAAGAGAACGGACACTTCCTGCACTCGGCCCGCGTGGCCATGCGGCTGCCGTCGGTGATCCGGCTGCTTGAGTACCGGCGCATTCCGCATCAGAGCCGCGCGCTTTCGCGCAAGAACATCCTGCTGCGCGACCGCAACACTTGTCAGTATTGCGCCACGGTGCTGCCTTCGAGTGAACTGACGCTCGACCATGTGATCCCGCGTTCGCGCGGGGGCTCGTCCACCTGGGAAAACCTGGTCGCCTGCTGCCATACCTGCAACCGCCGCAAGGGAAACCAAAATCCCGCCGAAGCCCACATGAAGCTGATGCGCGAACCCCGCGCTTTCAATCTTCACACCAGCCGCCACATCATGCGGCTGATGGGACGGTCGGATGATAAGTGGCGCAAGTATTTGTTCTACTGACGTTCTACAAGGGCCCTCTTCTGATCACCAAGGAGGTGTAACCTTGAAAAGCCACTTCGCCGGGTTGATGTCCCTTCTCCTTCTATGCGGTGCTGCGTCTCTCGTGGGACAGGACGAGCCGAAGGCTGTTCACCGCACTTCGTTCATCGAAAGCCGCCAGGGGAATCATCCCGATGGGCCCGACATGATCGGCCACGCAACCATTTCGAAAGACGACACATTGATGTGTATGCTGGTTGAGGTCTACGACGAAACGCACCAAGCCAAGACCGCGTGCGTGGTCACCTTCAAAGGCGCCGGCAAATTGGTATTGGCCCAGGGGCAGTTCGTGAAATCTGCGGCAGATAGCGAAGTATCGCTCGAGTGCTCCGGTCGCGTCCCGCGGCGTTGCATGATCGAGGTCAATGACCCGGGAAATCAACCACCCAGTAAACAGGCAGCGAGGTGATCGCCGCAGTCGCATCTTCTACTTCTGCTTCGCGGACTGGAATTCGTTCCGGCTGGCCCAGGGTGCACTGGTTCGGCTGAGAGCTGATTGCTACCCACTACGCTTTCGCGTATTTCAGCCACTTCAGGATTTCGGGCAGGTTGGGGCGTTTTCCGTAGATGAGGATGCCGACGCGGTAGATCCTTGCGCACAGCACCAGGAGCCCCGCGATGGTCCCGATCAGCAAAACGACCGACAGAGCAATCTGCCACAACGGTGGGGTTTGGACGACGATGCGCGCATACATCAGCACCGGCGCGAAGAACGGAACCATCGACAGCCACACGATCGCCGGTGCGTCCGGGGTGCGCACGACCGGAGCCAGCATGAAGACCGAGAGCACCAGCGGAATGACAATGAAGAACTGCAGTTGCTGACCTTCCTGTTCCGTGGTGGTGATGGCGCCGATGGTTGCATACATCGTGCTGTACAGCAAATATCCGAGTAGGAAGAAGATCGCAAAGGCAATCAGTACGCCGAGCGGAATTTGAAATTCACTCAGCGTGGGTTGCATGGCCATCGCCGGCAAGGCGAATACGCCGGCGATCGCGACCCACACCAGAATTTGAGTCAGGCCCACGGTGCCGACGCCCAGAAGTTTCCCGGCCATCAATTCCGTCGAAGTCGCCGATGAGAGCAGCACCTCAAGGATGCGCGAAGTCTTTTCTTCGAGCACGGAGCGCATCACCGAAATACCGTACAAAAGCACGGCCATGTACAGCAGCATGACCATGATGACGACTTCCAGGAACTTGCCGCCGCCGCTGCCTTTCGCCTCGCGCCCGCGTTCAATGCGGATGGCCTCGACTTTGACCGGTTTGAGCAGTTCGTCCGCTTTTTCGGTGGTCAAACCATTCTTCGACAGCCGCTCGTACTGGATGACCCGGTTCAGGGCCGCGCTCAGGCGCGAACTTTCTCCGAAGCCACCCATGTTGCGGCTGGTCCAGGTGACCTTGCCTGAGGCAATGGCGTCATCACTCAGCCACAGGTAGCCGTCGATGGCCTGGGAGCTGACCTTGTCGCGCAGGGCCGCGCGTTCCGCCTCGGTGGCGTTGGAATCGACATCAATGACGTATTCATCTTCCCCCTGCTCCTGCGACTTCGGCTTCGCCGCATTCGCATCGGGGGTTGGCTCGTCGTCATCGTCGGTCGCGGTCAAGGCTGTCAGGAAGCGCTGGCGAACCATATCGCCGAACTGCGGAGTCGAAGTTACCACCACCACATGCTCCGCTTTCTTTCCCATGGTGGCGAGCTTCGCCGGCAGCATCATGACCACGGTCATGATGCCGGGCACCAGGAGAGTGAGTATCAGGAACGAGCGCGTCCGGACGCGTTCCAGATACTCCCGCTTGACGATTACCCAGAAGTTACGCATTCGGTTTACTCTCCGCTGGTTTGCTGACCGCGGCAATGAAAATCTCTTCCAGCGAGGGCTCCATCACCTCGAACTTACTCAGCCGTGCGCCCGCGGACGCCAGCTTCAGGAGTTCCTGCGTATCCGCACCCGGCGCGAGCCGCACTTCCACATAATTTCCGTAATCGTTGAACGACTGTACCAGCCGGGATTCCTGCAGGAAGCGCGCATCCCCGTCGTACTTGATCTGGACGTTGCAACTGCCATAGCCGGCTTTGATCTGCGCCAGATCGCCTTGCAGGACGACACGCCCGTGATTGACCAGACAGATCGAATGGCACAGGCGCTCCGCCTGGTCCATGCCGTGGGTCGATAGCAGGATGGCCTTGCCGCTCTTCGCCAATTCCAGCAGAACGTTCTTCAGCACGACGGTGCTGGCCGGGTCGAGCCCGGAAAAAGGTTCGTCCATCACAATCAATTCGGGATCATGCAGAACCGCGCCGATAAACTGCACCTTCTGCTGCATCCCCTTGGAAAGCTCTTCGACCTTCTTGTCAGTCCAGGCGCTCAAATCGAAACGCTCGCACCAGCTGCGCGCCCGCTTGAGAGCCTCTGCGCCGCTCAGCCCCTTCAGCTGGCCAAGAAACAGCAGATGCTCCAGTACTTTCATTTTTTTGTAGAGCCCGCGCTCTTCGGGCAGGTAGCCGAAGCGATCTTTGTGCGCCGGCTTGAGAGGTTCTCAAAAAACCGTTATGTGGCCGGAGTCCGGAACGATGATGCCGATGATCATGCGCAGCGTGCTGGTCTTTCCCGCTCCGTTGGGACCGAGCAGGCCGTAGATGCTGCCGGGCTTGATGGCAAGCGAGAGATCGTCGACGGCGACAAAGTCACCGTACGCCTTGCAGACGCTGCTCACCTCCACCGTGCTGGCAGCACCGGAGTTTCGAGTGGAGCTCGAGCTGGGCGGTTGGATCGTCGGTTGGGTCGTCGATTGGGTCGGCGCCATGACCAACACAATAAACTATTTTTGCGGATTCTGGTTTGGATCGTCCGGTTTCTTCTGGTCGGGCGCTTTCTGGCCCGGCGGAATTTCCTTGCCTTCGTACAAAATCTTGGAGTTCGCGGCGAAGCGCTTGTAATCCTCGTACTTCACGATTTCCTTGATGTGCACGTCTTCCAGCTTGAAGTGCAGTTCGTCGTCCGCTTTGGTGTAGACCGGAAACCAGTACAGGCCGTCGATTTGCTGCCGCCAGGTGGTGAACTTGGGAAACAGATTCTCGTCGTCGCCGTGATTCTTGCGAATATCGGGAACGGTCTTGCCGTAGGTCTTCACGATCTGGAAGTCGTGGCCGTCGACCCAGACGCGTCCCTGGAAGTAGCGCTTCTTGCCTTCGATTTTCTTGGGCGCGATGTCAAATACATAACAGTGCAGTTCGTCTTCCTGCTGCTGCCCGACGTAAAGGATGTTGTATTCCGGCAGATCCTCGGTGGTCAGCACGAATGGCAGCTTGTGCCGGATGTCTTCAAAATCCTCCTGCGACATGTAAATCTTCGACAGGCTCGACTGCGGAGCGAACACCACATTTTCGATGCGCTTGCCCTTGTCGTCGAACATCACGTCGAAGACTTCTTTGTACTCGCCATCGATGTGGTCGCCGTCCAGAGTCTGAACCTTGACATCCTGGCGGTAGGTGTACTGGTCGCGCGCCTTGGCAAATTCGGTCTCCTTGGCGGCGAAGTGCGTGATGATCTCCTCGGGAGTCGCGCCTTGCGGAGGAAGGTTTTCGAGCGGGCCCTCTTGGGCAGCGAGCGGCCGAGTGGCCAACGTGAAAGCCAGAAGTGCCAGGAAAAACAGAATAGAGCGGAAACCCAGTTTCATAATCTCTAGTTTATCGGATCGGAGTGAGCCCGTTGTAGTAAACCTGTTGTAGTGCGCCTGTTGCAGTAAACCTGCCGCAGAGACACTGCTGGCCATGTCCCGCTCGCGTGTGCGATGCTAGACAGAGACGCAGCCAGCCGTCTCTTCCGTTTCCAAGGAGGCACAAACCGCGGCGACCCTGCCCTCCGACCCCTCTCCGCTCAGTGAGGCCGAAGGGAGGGCGCTGCAGTTCTGCCACCTAGTTGGATGCGGGACCGGCAAAGAGGTTGCCGCTGACGAACAAGAGAGGTGAGTGCTGTGACGAGCGCTCGTGCCCCCCTTCGATTCACTTAGCCGTGTCATTCAGCGCAGAGTGTCACTTGTGCAATCAATGATTGCAATGCTATCATTGCAATCATGGCTAGCATTACCATCCGTCGTTTGCCGGAAAGCACCAAGCAGCGTCTTCGCATGCGCGCCGCGCGCAACGGCCGCTCCATGGAGCAGGAGGCTCGGGAACTTCTCGAAACCGGCCTGGCTAAACAAGAACCCGAGCCGGAAAATCTCGGAGAGGCCATCCGCAAGATTTTTGCTCCCTTGGGAGGAGTCGATCTGAAGATTCCTCCCCGCCGCAGCATGGTCCGCGACCCTGGAATCCGCTGAGATCGGCGCGCCAGAACTAAGGACAATGCTGATTCTCGATACCAACGTAGTCTCCGAGACCATGCTGCCGGAGCCTTCGCCTCGTGTGCAGGCCTGGTGGTCGCAGCAAGCCAAAGGCGGAGAATTACACATCACTACGATCACCGTCGCGGAAATTCTGTTGGGAATCGAACTCCTGCCGCAAGGAAAACGCCGCGCCAGTTTACTAGCGGGTGCAGAAAGAATGTTTGTCAGGGTATTTGCCGGCCGTATTGTTTCCTTTGACGAGGATGCGGCGCGCGCGTTTGCTCAAGTCGCTGCCGGCCGCCGTGGGAAAGGCCGCCCTATCGCCGAATTCGACGCCCAGATTGCGGCGATTGCCCACTCCCGCGGTGCTGCCCTGGCCACGCGTAACACAGCCGACTTCGAGGATTGCGGCGTGCGGTTGGTGAATCCCTGGTCGTAGTGTTAGGCGTCGGGCTCGGTTGTACACTCCCGGCGGACGCCAGCGCTACTTAACCCTGTTACACTTTTCCGTTTGCCAAGGAGTGCCCGCATGCGCCGACTTTTTCTATCTCTTCTTGTCATTGCTCTAACGCTTCCCGCCGTTGCCCAGGCCAAGCATCCCTTCACGTTTGAGGACATGATGAAGCTGAAGCGCGTGGGCGAGCCTGAGGTTTCGCCCGACGGCAAGTGGGTGATCTTCAGCGTGGTCGACGTCGATCTCGAAGCCAACACCAAGACTCCGCACATCTGGATTGTGCCCACGGCGGGTGGTCAAGAAAAAGAAATCATCGCCGACCAAGACGCCGACCGCCCGCGCTGGGCGCCGGATGGAAAGCGCTTTGCATTTATATCGGCTAAGGACGGCGGATCGCAGGTCTGGATTGCGGATTTCGATGGCGCCGGTGGGACTGTGACGGCTACGCACAAGCTGACCGTGATTGAGACGGAGGCGGGCGGGGAACTTTGGTCTCCAGACGGCAAGAACATTTTGTTTACGTCCGATGTGTATCCCGAATGCGATGGAGCTCCGGGGTCAGAGGCCAAGTGCAACGCTGAGGAGCTGAAGAAAACTGAGCAGTCGAAGGTGAAGGCACAAATCTTCACGCATCTGCTCTATCGACATTGGAACGCCTACAAAGAAGGCAAGCGCACGCACATCTTTGTGGTTTCGGTTCCACCTTCTAACTCAATCCCACCCGAGGAGGGCGCATACAACGGGCCTCCGCGGCCCTTGCCCTACGACCTCACGCCCGGTGACTACGATGCTCCCGTGTTCTCGCTGGGTGGGCAGGACAACTACGCCTTCTCGCCCGACGGGCAGGAGATTTGCTACACCTCGAATCACGACAAGAATCCGGCGGCTTCCACCAATAACGATCTGTGGATCGTCCCAGTCAGCGGAGGAGCAGCGAAGAACATCACTGCCGATAATCCCGCCAGCGACTCGACGCCGCTCTATTCGCCCGATGGCCGCTACATCGCCTACCGCGCCCAGCAGCGTCCGGGATATGAGAGCGACCGCTTCCTGCTGACGTTCTACGACCGAACCACGGGAAAGAAGAAAGACCTGCAGATGGCTGAACGCCTGGGCTGGGTCGGAACTTTCATCTGGTCCCCCGACTCTTCGAAAGTCTATTTTGTAACTGAGATGGAGGAACAGGCTTGGATTTGGAACATGGAGCTCGATGATGCCCGAGCCGCCGACGCAAAACCGGATGCCAATCCAAGAAAGAATGTGATTCAGCTCGTGAGCAAGGGGTTCAACGATGACCTCGCGTTTGCCGATGGAGGCAAAGTCCTGCTCTCGACACGCATGTCCTTACAGCGGCCGAATGAAATCTACAAAACTTCTCTGTCGGACTTGCCCGCGAAAGGTAAACCGGAACCTGTGCAATTGACGCATATTAACGATGCGCTGCTTTCGCAGGTCGAAATGTCGCCACTGGAATCCTTCTATTTCGCTGGGGCTGGCGGCGACAAGGTCCAGGGCCTGCTAGTCAAGCCACCGAACTTTGATGCTTCGAAAAAATATCCCGTGAAGTTCCTCATTCACGGCGGCCCGCAGGGGGCCTGGGGAGACGACTGGAGCTATCGCTGGAATGCCGAACTGTTCGCGGCGCCAACTTCTGGGTCATCGAATTCAGCTTCAGGGTCATCAAATTCAACGAAGAGCAGCGGATACGTCGTCATCATGATCAACTTCCGCGGCTCGACCGGATACGGGCAGAAGTTCATTGACGCCATCAACGGCGACTGGGGCGGCGCTCCGTTTGAAGATCTGATGAAGGGACTCGACTACGCGGAGCAGACGTATCCGTTCATCGACAAAACCCGCGAATGCGCGCTGGGCGCCAGCTATGGCGGATACATGATCAACTGGATCCTCGGCCACACCGACCGCTTCAAGTGCCTGGTGTCGCACGACGGCATGTTCAACGCCGAGTCGGCCTGGGGCACGACCGAAGAACTCTGGTTCAACGACTGGGAGTTCAAAGGCACTCCCTACGACAATCGCGCGAGCTATGAGAAGTGGTCGCCGCACCAGTACGCCAAGAACTTCAAGACGCCGACGCTGGTGATTCATGGCCAGCGCGACTACCGGCTCGACGTGAGCGAAGGCTTCCAGCTTTTCACCACGCTGCAGATGGAAGGCGTCCCGTCGAAGATGCTGTACTTCCCCGACGAAGGCCACTGGGTGCTGAAGCCGCAGAATTCGCAGCTGTGGTACAAGACGGTGAATGACTGGGTGGATCAGTGGATAGGGAGGTGAAGGCTGCACGGGCGCGATTGAAATTGCGCCATTCTCGAACCGGATCTCAGAGCAGGCAGAGCTGAGCCAGGGCCTTCGGCATGTGCCGGAAGCCTTGCGTCGCGACTACGGCAATGAGCATTTGCGTCCCGTTATAGCCCACGTGGACCAGGAAGCTGGCCCCCACGGAGCGAGTGGCGGCGCGCACCACGCCGCACACCACGCCGACAATGAAGATCATCAGCACGACAATCCAGGCGTAGCCATATTGCTGCAGGTGCAACAGAGCAAAGGGAAGCGCGGCCAGGAAGATTCCCCATCCCGCACCCCAACGCCGCGTCACCACCGAATACAAGAAGCCGCGAAAAAACAGTTCCTCCATCAATGGACCCACGCTAACGGCGAGGATGGCGAGCAGGTAGGCATCGCGCGGGCGGTCGAAAAGATGTTCGAAGGGCGTGTCCTTCGGCATGGGAAATAGGCTTTCCAGCAGGCCGAGAGCCATGAACATCGCGGCTCCCAGCGCCAGCGGTTTCCATTCCGAGCGCGGCCAGTTCCATTCAATTGCATGCCAGAACGGCACGTGATATTTGCCCTCGACCAGTAGGAACATGAACAGTGCCACCGGAATGTAGATCAGAAATTGCAAAACGATCACGAGAAGCGGTTGCTGGGCGACGCTCTGCGCAACTTCAAAAAAGGGCTCGTGCGGATGGCGAAGCCGTTGATCGGCCAGCACCAATCCAACCTGCAGCACAAAGACGGACACAATCGTCAGCAAGATGATCAGCAGCACGTCCCAGCCGCTCCACACCGGATTCTCGACAGGGGGGCGCGCCGTTGGAACGGGAGTGACGCTGGCGACAGCCGCGGCAGCCGCGGGAGCTGCGGGAGCCACGACGGGAGAAAGAGCGAAAGGATCAGGCGCGCTCGGCAGTGAGGCCTGTGGTTCGGCGCTTAACACCGGCGGTGGTTCAAACTGCGGATTGTCAGAGGATGACAAAGATAACTTTCTCTTCGGGAAACACTTGCTGATATTGATTCGGTACGCTTGCTCCTCTAGTGCGCTGCCGCTGCGGCGAGCGGCTTGATGGATTTGAGTTCCTTGGAATACTTTCGCCTGACTTGATGAACCGCAAAGGCGTCCTGCAAATTCAACCAGAACTGCTCGGTCGTTCCGAAATACTTGGCCAGGCGAGCCGCCATCTCAGGCGTGATTCCGCGTTTCTCGCGAACAATGTCGTTGACCGTAGGGGGAGAAACATGCAACTCCACCGCCAGCCGGTAAGCGGAGATGCCCATCGGCGCCAGAAATTCCTCGCGAAGAATTTCTCCCGGGTGCACTGCCCAGCCCGCCGGATTTTCATTCTTGATGCTCATGATTTCCATCCTCCGCCATTTATTCATCGCTAAATCAAAGGAATCAATGGTAATCCGTGATCTCCACCTCGTAGGCATCGCCGTCGCGCCACACAAAACAAACGCGGAATTGATCATTGATCCGGATGCTGTGCTGGCCGGCGCGGTCCCGGCGCAAATCCTCCAGCTGGTTGCCGGGGGGAACTCGCAAATCCTCCAGCTTACGTGCTGAATGGAGCATGGCCAGTTTTTTCTTAGCGGCGTTTCGCAGGTTCGCGGGCGGCATTCCCCCGCTTTTGCCGGTGTCCCAGAATTCCTTCGTGCTCTTGTCCGCGAAGGTCTTGATCACTGTGCATAATCTAACGGATGTCGTTAATAACGTCAAGCATTCAATTGGAGCGATGCGCTCCGTTTTCCGTTTCCAAAATACCCTGCCAGCGCCTGCCCCGTATAGGACTTCTTCACCCGCGCTACCGTTTCCGGCGTGCCCTGGGCCACGATCCGTCCGCCTTCTTCGCCACCTTCGGGACCGAGATCAATGATCCAGTCGGCGTTGCGGATCACATCCAGATTGTGTTCGATGATGATGATGGAGTTGCCCAGGTCGGTCAACCGGTGCAGCACGTCAAGCAGTTTCTTGACGTCGTCAAAGTGCAGCCCAGTTGTCGGCTCATCGAGCAGATAGAGCGTCTTGCCGGTCTGTCGCTTGCTCAACTCGCGCGCCAGTTTGATGCGCTGAGCCTCGCCACCTGAAAGCGTAACAGCTGATTGCCCAAGATGAATGTAACCCAGGCCAACGTCGACCAGCGTCTGCAGCTTTTGCTTCACCTGCGGAATGTTCTCCAGAATCGGCAGTGCATCGGAAACCGGCATTTCCAGCAGGTCGGCAATCGAGTGCCCGTTGTATTTGACGGCTAGAGTTTCCGAGTTGTAGCGCCGCCCGCCGCAGACTTCGCACAGTACATACACATCGGGGAGGAAATTCATTTCGATGCGGCGCTGGCCTTCGCCCTGGCAGGCCTCGCAGCGTCCGCCGGAAACGTTGAAGGAAAAACGTCCAGCCTTGTAGCCGCGCTCGCGCGACTCCGGCAGCATGGCGTAGAAGTCGCGCATCTGGGTGAACATTCCGGTATAGGTCGCGGGATTCGAACGCGGCGTGCGTCCGATCGGCGACTGATCGATGCGAATGACCTTGTCGATATTTTCCGCGCCGGAAATTGCCTTATGCTCGCCCGATTTTTCGCGCGAGCGGTAAAGCTGCCGCGCCAGAGCACGATACAAAATGTCATTGACCAGCGTCGATTTGCCCGAGCCAGAAACGCCCGTCACCACGGTCATCACGCCCAGAGGAAAAGTTACATCGAGATTCTTAAGATTATTTTCTTTCGCGCCCAGAATGGTCAGCGCCGTACCATTCGCATGCCGCCGCTCCGGCCGCATTGCAATCGACGTTCTCCCCGAGATGTATGCTCCAGTCAGCGAATCCGGATCGCGCATGATTTCTTCCGGCGTGCCGTGCGCGACCAGGCTGCCGCCATGCCGCCCCGCGCCTGGGCCGAGATCGACAACATAGTCCGCGCGGCGGATGGTCTCTTCATCGTGCTCGACCACCAGAACTGTGTTGCCCAGGTCCCGCAGATTTTCGAGCGCCGTCAGCAGCCGGCCATTATCTCGATGGTGGAGTCCAATCGACGGCTCGTCGAGCACATACAACACGCCGCGCAGCTTCGAGCCGATCTGTGTGGCCAGCCGGATGCGCTGTCCCTCGCCGCCTGAGAGCGTTGCCGCCGAACGATCGAGTGAGATGTATCCCAACCCCACCGCGTTGAGAAACTGAAGACGTTCGACTATTTCGTGCATGACGCGCCCGGCAATCGCCGCCTCGCGCCCGGCCAGCTCGATGCGCTCGGCTACTTTCAGTGATCGCTCGACCGGCATGGCGGTGAAATCGGCGATCGACATGCCGTTCACTTTGACCGCCAGACTCTCCGGCCGCAGCCGCTTGCCGTGGCATGCCGGACACTGCGTGGCCGACATATGATCCATCAGCCAGTCGCGATAACCTTCCGACGTTGACTCCTCCAGATTCTGCTTCAGATATCCGAAGATGCCGTGAAACCCGGTCTTGCCGCCGCGTCCGGGTTCGCCGTTCAGCAAAAAATCCTGCGTCTTCTCGGGGAACTTTTCAAACGGCGTGCTCAGGTCAATGCCATACGCGGCCGACGAAATCTGCAGCATGTGAATCAGATTCTGCGACGCCGATCCCGGCCCTAGGCCGCCATCCAGCAGCGGCTTCGACCAATCGGTAATCACTTTCGCCGGATCGAAATCGTATTTGCTGCCGAGGCCGTGGCACTCCGGGCATGCTCCATACATGCTATTGAACGAAAACGAACGCGGCTCCAGTTGCGGCACGTTGATGCCGCAATCCGGACACGCCAGCTTTTCGGAATAGATCTGCTCTTCGCCCCCGACCACCGCAACCTGCACCAATCCGCCAGCCAGCTTCATCGCCAGCCCGACCGACATTTCCAGACGATGCTCGATTCCCGGCTTCACGAGCAAACGATCAATCACGACTTCAATGGTGTGATTTTTTCGCTTGTCGAGATTAATGGCGACCTCGTCATCGAGACTGACAAGTTCGCCATCGATGCGCGCCCGCGTGTAGCCATGTTTGACCAGCGTCTCCATTTCTTTCTTGAACTCGCCCTTGCGTCCGCGGACGATCGGCGCCATCACCATGACCCGATCCTCCGGACTCAGCGCCATGACGCGCTGCACAATCTGGTCTGCCGACTGGCGGCTGATCGCCCGCCCGCACTTGGGGCAATGCGGTACTCCGATCGAAGCGAAGAGCAGGCGAAGATAGTCGTAAATCTCGGTGATAGTCCCGACGGTCGAGCGCGGGCTGCGGCTGGTAGTCTTCTGTTCGATCGAGATGGACGGGCTAAGCCCATCAATTGCATCCACATCCGGGCGTTCCATCTGGTCCAGAAACTGCCGCGCGTAGGCCGACAAAGTTTCCACGTAGCGGCGCTGTCCCTCGGCGTAAATGGTGTCGAAGGCGAGCGAGGACTTGCCCGAACCGCTCAGCCCGGTAACCACAGTCAGGGTATTACGCGGAATCTCAACGTTGATGTTCTTGAGGTTATGCTGCCGGGCGCCGCGGACGGAAATTTTGGTAATCGCCATCATTCGCCGGGGTTCATGCCCCTTCCGTAATGTCGACAGGGTTTCAGAATTGTTAGAAAGTGGGATTGCACAGCTCTACTCCGTATCTTAGTCGTTAACAGCGCAGAGCGTCAACGCGGTTAGATTTGAAAAGGTTTGATCTTTGATCTGAGAAGCCTTGCGATTTTAAGGCTTGAAGCTTCGCGCTGAGGCAAAAAGAAAGAAAGAGTGGAAGAGGCGCATAGATTCTGGATTTCTCTCAAGGGGTTGGTTGATCGTGATCTCGTTTATTATGCCCGTCATCCTTTTCGTTACTGTCATCGCGTCCGTGAGCCTGGGAGTTTTCGCGGCTTACGCCGCCGTCATCTGCATCCTGAACGCGTTCGGCCGCAAGTCGCAACCGCAGTCGGAAGCGGGCCGCCCGCGCCTCGTTCTGGTTCCCACACAACACCACGCCAGCGGCGACTAGTTCGCTGGTTGGTTCAAGATCAAACGTTCACCGCCGCCCCGAGCGTCCTCTCTTGAGCGCATCGTCGGGTCACTTCCCTGCGTGATCATCGCGTCTTCCTGAATTCTGTTAGGCTTTTCAGAACAGGTTGTCTTCACTGTTACCCATGGCCCGCATTGGCCGCACCTTCGTTCGATCTTTTGCAGCGTGTGTGGGCTTGTGCCTTAGCTTAACGACCGCTTTCGCCCTAGCCCCAGAGCCAACGCCGTGGCTCGAAGTCCACTCCACGCACTTCACCGTCATCACCGACGCGGGAGAAAAGAAAGGACGCGAAGTCGCCCTGCGCTTCGAGCAGATGCGCGCCGTGTTAGGCGTGCTGTTGGGGAAAGAGCGCCTGGTTCAGCCACTCCCGCTGACCATCCTCGCGTTCAGGAACGACAAAACTTACTACCAGCTCGCGCCCCTGATCCACGTCACAGCAACCACCACGCCGGGACAAATCAATCCTATGGCCAGCCAGGTTCAGCCCGGCAATGTTCAGCCGGGCAACGTCCAGCCCACCAACGTTCCCGGATTCTTTCTCCCTGGCGACGATCAGGATTTCATCGTGCTGAATCTGTTCGAAGACGAATCCTGGCGCGCCGTGGCGCACGATTTCGCCGCCATGCTGCTGAACTACAACTATCCCCCCGCCCAGGGATGGTTCGACGAAGGTCTCGCCGAATATTTCAGTACGATTCACGTGGACAACAAGCATGTCGAGATGGGCAGCGACCCTCAGCTTGTTCCCACCATGACCGAGGATTTGGTCGGCAACCAGCAGGAGACGCGGCCGCCGAAATCGCTCACCGAATTGTTGGGCGCGCAGGTCTGGATGCCACTGCCCGATCTCTTCGCCATGAAGCACGATCCTTCGGTCCGCAACCAAGGCACGCGCCATACGCTCTATTACGCCGAGTCGTGGATGGTCATGCACTACCTGCTTCACGAGAAAAAGCTGCCGGAAACTGGCGCCTACTTCGACCTCGTCCTCAACCAGCACGTCGGGGTGGAGGAGGCCATTCAGAAGGCCTACGGCATGAGTTCAGCGCAGATGGAAAAGGCCGTGAAAGATTATTTCCACGCGCAGACTGGACTCTTTCTCGCGCTCGATGCCGCCCGCACGACGAGTCCAGACCCAGCGTATCCCGCAGCCGCCAACACTCCCGGAGCGCTGCTTAGTTTCCCGGTTCCCGTGGGACCCGACGACAGCGCGATCACCTCCAAGCCTCTGCCCGAGGCCGATGAGCGCGCGCTCTACGCCGAAGTTGCAATCCGCATCCCCGAGCGCCGCGATTTCGGGCTGCAGGAATTGCACACGCTGGCTACGACCCCGAACCTGGCCGATAAAAAATTCGAATCCAAGAATCAGGAGAAGCGGCCCGGCGAGGATCCTGATCTTCTTCCCAGCAATGCCATTGGCAGCGCTCTCGCCCACCGCATCCTGGCCTGGGACCACATCCAGCACGCGGAATTCGAAGATGCCACAACCGAGATCGCGAACGCTGCCGCGCTCAATCCACGCGACATGTGGCTGCGCTATTACTTGTCGGTGCAGAAGTACCGCGTCGCTCAGTCCACGCACACCGAAATGCAGGGCCTGCCCAACATGATGCTCGACTTGAGGGCCGTGTTGGAATGGTACCCCGAGTTCGCCAACGCCTACGATCTGCTGGCTCTTGCGCGCAACGCCGGAGGAGGCCCGGCCGCCGCCATGCAGGCCGAGCGCGCCGCCATCAACCTGAGTCCGCGTGACGAACTGTACACCTACCATCTGGCGCAGATTTATTTAGCCAGCAAGAAATATGAAGCCGCGGACGCCTTGCTCGACCGCTTGAAAGCCAGCAGCAATCCGCAAATCGTGGCGCTGGCCAAGGAACTGCTGGAGCGGGCTGCAGCCGAGCGCAAATACGGCATCCCGGTGAGTGGAACCATGCCGCAAGCCAAACTCACGCCGCAGAAGTCACCGTTTGATGTGCTCGAGGAAGACGCTGCCAAGCGCGCCGCGGCCGAGAAAGCGACACAATCTGCCGGGGCGGACACGCGCCCCACCAAGTTCGTCAACGGCCGCCTGGTCGACGTGGATTGCTCGCAGAGTCCGGCCGCGATCCTGAGCGTTAACGTCGATGGGCTAGAGCTGAAACTGCGCGCCGCAGATTACAAGTCCCTGCTCCTGATCGGCGCCGACCAGTTCTCCTGCGCGTGGACCGACCGCCGAGTCACGGTGAACTACAAGCCCGGAGGATCAATGAATGGCGACGTGGTCTCGCTGGAAGTGCATTAACTGGAAGTGCATTAACAGGCAGTGTATTAATAAAGTCCAGTGATTACAGATTACTGAGTCGCGGCTTCCGAGTTCACGGATGTTCTCGGTCGAGCTGCCCTCCCAAATAAAATCCCGGTCTCTACCTCAACCGGATGCCCATCGCGCTTGTACGGTTTGAACCTCCACCGTCCCAGCGCGTCGGTGATGACTCTAGCCTGATCGGGAAACGCGCTGAGAAAGTGAATATGTTTCACCTTGCCCTCTCTGTCGATAATGATGCGGACTGGAACCGGATTAAATCTGTGCTCGGTAAAGATCGGATCCATCCGCGCTATCAGGTTTTCATCGCGCGCGTAATCCTCGATGCAAACCGGGACTGCGCCCCCTCCCGTCCCGCCCGCCGCGGCTCCTCCAGTAGGTTCGGCCTCAGCAGGCAACTTCATCCGGTCCATGTCGAGAATCAAACTCGCCAGCAGTTTAGTATCACGGCTCGTAAGCACGATTTCAACTGCGTGACAGCGAATTTCTGTGGCCGTGACGTACCAGTGCAACTCTGCTACTGGCGACCAATACGCAAAGAACACGAACGGCCGTCCGCCGATTTTGGTCGGCGTCGGCGGCATCTCAACTTTGTAGTCCGCCTGCAAATGGTCCTTCGAATAATTGATGAGGTCCAGAGCGTTCGACACCGGCAGCGGCGTGAAAAACATGTCCTGGGCCGTAATCAGGATATTTCCCCGAATCGGTCCCTTGAATGTGTCTGCCGGCCGAAGTTGCGCCAACACGTAGCGGCCGGTGTCAGAGGGAGGCGGGCCTTTATACTTCTCCTCCCAGTCCTGAGGCAAGGGGTAGGTGATTCCGAAATACTGGTCGCTGAAAACGTGGTTCAATACGTTCCCATCTTCCGGCAGAGGAGTTACCGAATCACTCGCACTCGACCAGGCTCCCTTCACCAGAATGCCTGGCGGCACCTTCGTCCCAGTCGAAGTGTTATTGGAAAAATCGCCGCCATTCCTGGCATTACTAGGTGCGTCTGGTTTGCCGCTTTGGCACCAAGCCGGCATCAGTGCAAACAACACGAGAATGAGCAGGGAGCCCAAAACTTGAGAGCGCATATATGTCCTTTGAAGACAGGCGACTCTTCGCTGCTTCGCTGGCGATAGCGGATATTTGTCCTAATATCGTTGTCCTAATTTGCAAAACAACTGGCGAGCCCCCCAGGTCTCGCCAGAAGTTTGCATCCTGCCTAGAGTGAGCGCAGAAAGTCCAGCAGTTCCTGCTGCGCAGTGGAGTTTAGATTTAAGAAGTTCTCCTCTACGCTTGTGGCTTCGCTGCCATGACTCGCGTGGTCCTCAATCGCAGTGATCAGGTTGGTAGTGCGGCCGTCATGCAGCAGGAAGATCCGCTGACCCAATCCCCACAACGGCGCGGTGCGGAATTGGTCGCCGCCCGCGTTGCCCTGCGAGACGTTGTCCGCCAGTTCCGAGCCCATGAAATGGATCTCAAAATCGGAGAACGCGTTCACGGGAGCGAGGCTCAACGATCCGGTAAAGTTCGACTTTTGGGTTGTGCCTGCCGTCGTATTGTGGCAGACGGCGCAGCCTGTGGAGACGAACAACGAGCTGCCAGCGGCGATTGTGGATGGGCTAACGCTCGTACCATTCAGCACAACTCCACCGGTTGGAGGCGGAGCCAGGAACCGCATGAAGTTGGCAAACGCTGAAACGTCATCTAAAACGGCGGCGTCCGACGTGGCGGCTGGGTTGGAGGTATCTTCCGGATAGCCGCTCCCGCTCAGGTCGAGACAGGTCGAGGGCAGCCCCGTGCCTACCTGGTCTTCCCCAGGCAGGGGACGGTCTTGTGTGAACAGCTCGTTGCTGATGCCCATCTCCACGTTGTAAGCCTCCCCGGCAAAGATGTGGAGCGACTTGTTCTGCGCCTTCCAGCCGAAGCGCGTAATCGTGCCATCATTGCCGTTGCGGTTGAAGGTCCCGGCAATGCCAAAATTGTTCCTGAGATTGACCAGCTGATTGTTCAGCAGAGTTGAATCGTCCAGGTTCTCGATCAGACCCGCGCCAAAGACCGGCGTGGGAATGCGATAGATGATGTTGTTCTCCGACACGGCCGTGGCGAAACTGGGCTGCGGCAGTGTGGTGCTGCTATTGCAGCTGCCCGCATCGGAGCGGCCAGTAACGGTAAAGAGATCTTCAACCCCGCCATTGGGAGAGTTGTAGTCGACCGAACCGTTGGAGTTAAAGAAATACGGAAACCGGGCTTCACGAGTCGGCCCAGTGGCAGTAATGAACGACGGGAGTGTGTTGCCGGGTGCGACTCCGTTAGTGGGAAAACTATACTGCGGATTCACGGCCGCTCCCGACCCGCCTATCGCTGGTTGCGCGTGACATGAACTGCACTGATTTGAGTTGAACCGCGGTCCCAGACCGTTGTTGCCGGCTGGGCTGCCAGAGACGGACTCCACTGCCTGGAAGCGGCCGAGCCCGTCGTTGAAGAAGTTCAGAATCCCCGCGTTGTCGTTCGCCAATACCGACGGAAGCGCCGCCCCGGTGCCACGGCTCGCACTCTGAACTCCAGGGTCGACCGCCTGAGCAAATACCGTTCCCGCCGGGAACAGCAATGCCATCGTCAAAACCACAGCCAAGGTGAGTTTCTTCATCGTGAATTCCTCCTATGTAACGGTTGCTCCTGAAGTGTTGATGGATAGGACATCGGTCGGCCCGACGCACACCGATGCCTAAGAGGCAGAACTGCGCCCCGAACGTTCAGACGATGGCGGCTGAGCTTGAGCTTCCCCTGAGCTGGGACTAGGGAAAAGGAAGCAGACAACGCGTGGTTCCGAACATGGGTCAGATACACGCGTCTAGGTTTGCGTTAAGCCCCCACATTGCCTGGCGGATGAAACAATCCCGCTCGGCTGCGGCTTGGGCTTTTTGCTGAAGAACAAGTGGCCGTTTCCGGCCGACTCGAGGACGAAGGGACGAACAGGACGAAGTGTCTTTGCACGACAAACTAGCAGACTCTCACCGCATGTCAATCGAAAAAGATTATTTCGTTACGAAACGCGAAAATACTTTGTGCATGCCTATTCCGCGCGGAGCGCTTCCAATGGGTTCACCGAGGCGGCGCGGCGCGCTGGAAGGTAACTGGCTGTGAGCGCTGCCGCGCCCAGCACAACGGCGACGGTGGCCAGGGTGAAGGCATCCCAGGCCTGAGTGCCGAAGAGCAAGTTGCGCATCAGTGACGCCGCGAGGATCGATCCCACAAGTCCAGCCACGAGCCCTATGGCAATCAGGCGGGCGGCCTGCTTCAGGATGAGCTGATACACCATGCCGCGTTGGGCGCCGAGCGCAATGCGGACGCCGATTTCGCGGGTGCGCTGGCTCACGGAATAGGCGATCACTCCGTAGAGTCCGACAACGCTGAGCAGCAGTGCGAGCGCGGCGAAGCTGCCCACCAGCCACGCCGAGGCGCGATGCAGGTAAGAGGGCGGCGAATCGTGAATGCGCTGGTCCATGGTGGCAGCGCCAAAGGCGGCGATGCCGGGATCGATCTGGTGCATGGCTGCGGTAAGCGTCGGCAGCAGCGACTGCGCGTCGACCGACGTACGGGCTACGACGGAGAAGAACGGCAGCGGGCGCTGATCAAACGGCACATAGAAAGCGGCGCGGGCGTCGGTATCGAGCGGGCCTTCGCGAATGTCGTCGATCAGGCCGATGATCTGCATGGCCTGGTCCGGCTGCCCACCGTCGAAGTTGATGAACATTCCTATCGGTTGTTCACCGGGGAAATATCGCCGGGCGAGCGCGCGATTGATGAGCGCGACGTGAGGCTTGGTCGCGTCCTCGGCGGTGGTGAAGTAGCGGCCTCCCAGCAAGCGCGCTTGCAGGGTCTTGAAGTAGTCGGTGGAGACCATGCGAAACGCCACTTCGTTATGTTCGCCGTGAACCGGGCGGCCGACAATGACGAAACTGGTGGTGAAATCGCCGTCGCCGACGGGCAGTTTGTTCGTGATGGCGGCGGAAGTCACGCCGGGAAGCGCGGAGATGCGATCGAGAATCTGGCGCTCGAGAGCGATCAGTTGCGGATCTTTCGAGTAGTTTTCTCGTGGCAGGGAAAGCGAAAGGGTGGCCACGTTGTTCGGCTGCAGGCCGGGATCGACCTGGAGCAGGCGGTAAAGGCTCTTGCCTAATAATCCCGCGCCTACCAAAAGCACCACGGCGGTCGCCAACTCAACCACCACCAGGTTGGCTCCGAACTTGTGCCAGACGGTACCCGACGCGGCGCGGCTGCCTTCGGTCAGACCAGCTCGCATTTCGTCGCGAGACATGCTCACGATCGGAGTCAGGGAGAAGATCACGACGCTGCCCAGCGCGATGGTCACCGTGAATGCCAAGACATGCGGACTCAAGCCGAGGCCTTGCAGATAGGGCATGCCAGCCAGAATGTCGGCGGGAATGAGGTGAGTCAGCAGGCGCATGGAGCCATTGGCCGCGGCCAAGCCAATCACGGTCGCGGATGCTGACAGCACCATTCCTTCGGTCACGAATTGGCGGAGCAGGCGTCGGCGGGAAGCGCCCAGGGCTCCGCGGACAGCGATCTCGCGCTTGCGGCTCTGGGTGCGCACCAGCAGCAGACTTGCAACATTGACGCTGGCGATCAGCAGAAGCAGGCCGGCGCCTCCGAGTAGCATCAGAATGATAGGACGAATGTCGCCGACAATCACGTCGGGCAAGGCCACGACATCCTCACCTTGACTAGTATTCGAATCGGGATACTGCTGTTCGAGCTGGCGCGCGATCGACGTCATGTTGGCGGCAGCCATTTGGATGGTCACACCATCCTTCAGACGCCCGACGCCGAAGAGCCAGTGGCAACCGCGGCAGGAGCTCTCGTCATGCTCGGCGGTCCAGAACTCGGCCGGTTCGGCGGGAGCGAAGTGAAAATCTCTAGGTAGCACTCCGACGATCGTGTTGGGATTTCCATCCAGCATCACGGTCTGCCCGAGAATGTCCGCGCGTTTGCCGTAGCGGTTTTGCCACGCGGCGTAACTCAGCATGACGGTGCGCGCGGCCGCGGGTTTGTCCTCGCCGGCAGCGAAGTCGCGCCCCAGGATGGGAGCGACCCCCAGCGTGCGGAAGAATCCGGCACTGACGCGAGCTCCCGGCGCCATTTGCGCTCCGGTTGGCGTGCCCAGCATGAAGCCGTTGGGATCATACACATCGAACGAGGTAAAGACCTGGTTGAGCTTTTTGAAATCGTAATAGTCCGGAAAGGAGAGATGAAACCTCGGTCCCAGGGGAGTGCTTCCGAAGATGACGAGCAGGCGCGAGGGCTCGCGATAGGGCAGAGGCTTGATCAACGCCGCGTCCGCGAAGGCGAAGATCGCAACGGTCGCGCCGATTCCGAGCGAGAGCACGAGGATGGCAGTCACCGCGAAAGCGGGATTCTTGCGCAGCTGCCGAAGGGTGTAACGGAGGTCTTGCCAAAGCGTTTCGATGAAGGGGAGCGTGCTCCCCTCTCGATACGCCTGCGCAGTAATTTCGATTCCACCTAACTTGATGAGCGCTTCGCGGCGAGCGCGTTCGGGGTCCATGCCAGAGCGGAGATTATCGGCAATATGCATCTGCAGATGCGCTTCAATCTCTTCGGCGAATTGCTGGTCCTGAAGTTTCTGCTGGGGCAGTCCCCACAGGCGCACGAGCCAGGCGCGAAGTTTTCTCATAGCGGGTCCTCGTTCGGGGATACGAAGCGCGCGAGAATCGCGGACGCTTTTTCCCATCGTTGGGATTCCTTCTCGACTTGTTTTCGGCCGGCGCGAGTGAGCTTGTAGAAGCGGGCTCGGCGATTGTTGTCGGAGAGTCCCCAGGCCGAGGCGATGTAACCTTCCTGCTCAAGGCGCAGGAGTGCGGGATATAGCGTTCCGTACTGGACAATCAGCCGGTCTCCACTGATTTGCTCAATGCGGCGCGCGATGCCATATCCATGCAGTTCGCCCATGGATTCAAGCGTCTTCAAGATCATCAGGGCCAGTGTGCCCTGCCAAACGTCATTCTCGCCCACGTCGGCTCCTATTTAGAAACAATAGGAGAGTACATCATGCTTATATTGGATGGCAATAGGAAAATAACGGAATGAAATAAAAAACCCTCCCGCTGGGACCGGGAGGGCTCTGGAATGGTTCGCAGGTTACGCGCCAATGGCTATACGCGGACTGTTATGCGCGGATGTTCATGCGCGGAAGTTATCCGCGGAAGTTTATCCGCGAACGACGTTTGCCGCCTGGAAGCCTTTAGGGCCCTTCAGCAGGTCAAACTCCACGGTCTCACCTTCGTTGAGCGTGCGGTAGCCGTTCTCCTGGATGGCAGAGAAGTGCACGAACACATCTTCCCCCGTGGAGCGCTGGATAAATCCATACCCTTTCGCCCCGTTGAACCACTTCACTGTACCTTTCTCTCTCACGGATAAAACTCCTTTCACTAATCGCGAAGAATTATTCTCCAGCTGTCTTACGATCGCCCCGGTCAGCCGAAGCCCCCTCAAAGAAGCCGGTAGAACTTTCAGTAGCGCCAACGATGCTGCCGAACAACGATGTGCAAATACAAAGTGCGGAACAAGTACCCCAAAAAAGGAAAAGACTCCTCAGTCCTCACTGCGGCATTAATCCCGCTGCGTGAACTTCGGAGCCCGACATTTGGCGCGCTTCCACCACACCCAACAAAACGTCAACCTATGTCTTACTGGTCTCATCACCGGACCATTTCCCGGTATTGAGCAACAGATAATAAGCAGTATTAAAACGATTCGCAAGAGAAATTAGAAAGAAATCGTAAGGTGACTCATGGTCATTCCGGATAACTTTAACGTAGATAAAGAAATAACTTGGTAACCGCAGCTGAAACTTGGGTTTAGGCGCTTTCGGTCCCGATTATGCCTCTCTGGTACGATGGATCGACGATCGAACGACCGTCGACCGTCGATCGTTTGCCCGTTGCCGTGGCCAACCCTCTCATACCGACGCTTCCCACAGACGCCCCGCCGGCGCAGACCGCAGCACCCGTGCCGCGCCGGTCTTCCGTATGGTCTTCACTCCGGTCTTTGATCCGCCCTCAGGGCGGGTCTTCGCCCCGGTCCTCGGGGCTGGTCGTTTCCACGGTGAAGTATCTGATGCGAACCGATGTCCACACCTTCGCCTTCTCGGTCGCGGCCAACTCGATTTTGGCTTTCTTTCCTTTCGTTGTCCTGCTGATGACCCTGATCCGCCGCGTGTTTCATTCCCGCGTCATGTACGAAGTGATTCTGGAACTGCTGCGCGACTACCTGCCTGCGGGTCAGGAATTCGTCATACGCAACCTGAACTCCATGGTCAACTCGCGGCAGCGGGTGCAGTTTGTCTCGCTGGCGATTCTGCTGGTCACTTCTTCGGGCGTATTTCTGCCGCTGGAAGTGGCGCTGAACCGCATCTGGCGCTTCGAAACCAATCGCTCCTACTTGGGCAATCAGTTAGTCTCGTTCGGCCTGGCGTTTGCCTGCGGCGTGCTGGCGCTGCTCTCAATCGCGTTGACCGCCGGGCCGGTCGCCTTCATGGAGTTCTTACTACACGGCTATGGAACTGGGGCGGTGCGGCTAGTGGGATTTCTGGTGATGAAGGTTTTCGCCATTGCTGCCAGCATCACTATCTTCTTCCTGATTTACTGGTTGCTGCCCAACGGGAAAGTTCCCGCCGGGGCCGTGCTGCCTGCGGCCATCATCATGGGACTGCTCTCCGAGGCGTTAAAATACGCCTATATTTTGGCGCTGCCGTGGCTGAACTTCCAGGAAGTATATGGCCCGTTTGCGCTTTCGGTGACCATGATGTTCTGGGCGTTTCTTTCGGGGTTGCTGCTGCTGGCGGGCGCCAATCTTTCGGCGGAAGAACATCTGCAGCACTCTTTATAGGAACTTCAGACAGGAACTTCAATAATAACTCCAGCGCGGTAACCTTCAGTCGGGAATGGGAACTTTCGAAAACGCGATTCCGCGTCTGCGGTTGATGCGGCAAATTACGTTTTCCAACTTGTTCGGCAACAGATTGATTCCCGGCCCGGGCATCAGCGCATTCTTTTCCAGATATTCTTCCGCGCCTTCTTCCATCAGCTTTTCCCGGTTCTTCTCCGAGAGGCCGCTCAGCACCACGACCGGAATCTCGGCCGTTGCCGGCTCAGTCTTCAGGTGCTTCAGAACCTCTGGGCCGCTCATCCTGGGCAGGATCATGTCCAGCAGGATCAGATCGAAGTGCTGGTCTTTCACCAAGCTGAGGGCACTTTCCCCATCTTCGGCGCAGACTACTTCGTATCCTGCTTTGCTCAAAGCGGATTCATTCTCGCGTCGGATCGGCTTACTGTCCTCCACTAAGAGGATTTTCACGTTGTTCTCCCTCGCTGCCATTTATATCGGCAGAGTGGGGAACAGCTTTAGCCCTGGGGCGGGCAAAGAAAAAGGCCGCCTGCGAGCGCAGACGGCTTTTCATTTCGCGTTGGAGCGTACCCAGAACCGTAGTCTGGTTTCTTCTTAACGACTGACCGTTGCTAGCCGATGGCTATCTTTACTTCTTCGGCTCTCCGATCGAAAGCAACTCGACTTCGAAGATCAGAGTCGACCCGGGACCGATGTCGGCGCCGGCTCCACGGTCGCCATAGGCCAAGTCTGCCGGGATGAACAATTGCCACTTCGATCCGACGGGCATTAGCTGCAGAGCCTCGGTCCAGCCCTTGATGACTCCGCCAACCGGAAACGACAACGGCTTTCCGCCTTTGTAAGAGCTGTCGAATTCCTTGCCGCTGATGAGCGTTCCGCGATAGTTGCAGGTCACGGTGTCGCTGGCCGTGGGCTTCGGCCCGGTGCCTGCGGTGATGATTTTGTATTGCAGGCCGCTCGGCAGGGTCACGACTCCTTCTTTGCTCTTGTTCTCGGCGAGGAAGGCTTCGCCTTCTTTGCGGTTCGCTGCGCCGGCTTCGTGCGCTTTCGCTTCCTGAGCGCCGCGGACTTCGGTCTGCAGCTGGGTGAGAGCGGCTTTCTCTTCATCATCTGTCAGCAGGAGTTTGCTGCCGGACAGAGCGTCTTTCAGGCCGCGCGCGGTGAGCGCGGAATCCACGGACGCGCCTACGCCTTGCCGCTTGAGATCTCCGCCAATCTTCATCCCCAGGGCGTAGCTGGCTTTTTGTTTCTGAGTGGTCAGCGTGAGGGTGGTTGCGCTTTTTGTAGTCGTAGTTGCCTTCTTGGCCGTGGTCGCCGACTGGGTTTTGGCGGGTGCGGCGGGTTGAGTGGATTGAGGTGTCGTCGTCGCTGCCGGAGTCTGCGCCAGGGCATTGCCCAGTAGCATCATCCCGGCGGCCAATAGTTGGATCACAGTGGTGAGCGATTTTCGCATATAGCTTTCTATTGTCCCATTGAGCGGGAGAGATGAGCAAACAAACTGCAGAAATGTTCCTGCAGGAACACTGTGGAAAAGCGGCGAAAACGAGGCCTGCAAGTGCGTGATTCGCGGTGAGTTGTGGAGCCGCCGTTTGTTTTCTAGGGGTTAGGCTGTGGGAAAAATGACTGATTTTAGGCCTAAAAATGCCTACTAAAGTGGACTTGACAAGCTTGCCAATGTTTATACGTACATTATTATATGTATAAATAAGGCAAATTTATACGTGGTACACTGCCATATTTTGCTGCAGTTAGTTGCCGTGACAGGCTAGTGTTTTTTGTCTTCCGCTTTCTTGACATCAATCATGCTTTGGTAATCTCCGTCGAAATTCTCGCACGAACGGAACCCGCCATCAAAAGCGGAGGATTTTAATTTTCCAATGAACCTATAGAAGCACCAATCTCTACTGGCCGTATCAAAGCCATTAAAGTAAGTGAAAACACCCTCGACTTTCATGGTGAGCGCCATATCGTTCAGCATCGACATTTCCTTATTGGAGAACTGGAATTTATAAGAACTTTGAAAATTTCGGCTATCGCTTGGCGGAAAGTCGGGAATAGAGACCACGAATTCATTCGACTGCCAAATGGATTGCTTGCTTGGCAGTGTGTTCTTGGAAAGTTTGAATCTGGCCTGAATTTTGGAAGCGTTGAGATGCCCGTTATTTTTCCACGAGAGCCAGAACTCGTTTACGCCGACAACTGGAGTCCAATTCATATCTGGTTGGACAACCGCTGCCATAGTCCCGACCAATTGCTGTCTTTGCAGGGTAGTTTGCTGTTGCATCTCCGTGAGTTGGCTATTCATGGATTTCAGCTGGCGTGAGGCAACGATGTCATATCCAATGTTGGACCCGGCGATTACCAGAGTCAATATTGCGATAACCGCTCCCGAATGGTTTGGGTCCTTAATGAAATTCCACAGTCTCATAACCGCCTCCAGCGGATCATCTGGCTTTGTTGCGGACTCTTCGTGCTCATCGGTGTTATCTATGGACTCGGCTTGCTTTATTTGTCGTTCTCCGACGAAGGTTCCGGCGTAATGCTGCTTAAAGGTCTGGGACTCCTTGTGGGAGGATGGGTCGGGTCCGTTTTTTTTCTCTTCCATTGGCTCGGACCAGGGGTAGACTGCAAACATAAAGCAGCCTGAATACACAGAAGGGCCGGAAGCACTAGCGAACTTTAAGGAAGTCATGAAAGCCCTCTTTAAAATTCCTAAAGACTCAGTTGTAAGGGCCGAGAAGAAGAAGCGCAGGAGGAAGGCTTCTTCCCGCGCTCAGAGTGTACGTAAACCACATTCTTCCGACAAGGACTAGAAGTGGAAAGTGTCCCAGAGCATCGGGATCGCTTCCCACGTCTCGCAAATTCGGCGAGACGTGGGCACCCGTCGGCTGCGGAACGGATCTCCCAGAGCACAATTTTTAGGGAGATCCCTCTCTCCGCCTGAAAAGCGGCTCCGCTCGGGATGACGCCACGCTTGTCTTGATGACGCCACGCTTGAAGGTCAAACTGCATCACTTCCCGCCTTATTCGTTGCGGTACGGTCTGCTGGCTTATTGCAGCTTCGCGTATTCGGCTTTGGCTTGTTTCAGGATGGGGAGGTCGGGGTCGGCGTCTTTCCAGAGAGTGAGGAAGTCTTTGTAGGCGGCTAGGGCGCGGGTGCGGGCGGCGTCGGCATCGGCTGGCGAGCGTTGCTCGGCCGGGCGGCCGGGGGCGGCCGTCCCTACACGAGACTGCAGGGCATTGGCGCGAGCTACTCCCAGATGGGCTAACGATCCCGTCCAGCAGTTCCAGACGAGGCCGTTGTGGTCGATGATCTTCTGGAATTCCGCTGCGGCGGCGGCGCCTTGTCCCGCTGATAAATAGGCCTCGCCGCGGATGTATACCGGGTACAGGCAGGAAAGATTTAGAGTGAACCCGATTTGTCCTAATTCGAGTTGACCTCCCGACTGCAGCGACGATTGCAGGAAGGTGATGGCCGCAGCCGGGTCGTTTTTGTTCAGCGCTAGCTGCGCCTGGATGCTGGGCAGCCACAGACTTTGCACTTGTGTATCCAGGGGAAAATCTTTGGCTAGGTCTTGCGCTAGCGAGCCGGCTTTCGCGGGGTCACCTGACATGGCCGAAGCCAGAGCGGCTTCCACTCGAACACCCGGGCTTGCGGGAGCCAGTTTGAGGCCGTTGGCCACGGCTCGCCGGGCCTCTGTTGGGTTGCCGAAGGCGGCTTCACGCAACGCAGCATTCTCCAGCCAGGTGGCCGCGCCCTCCTTATTGTCAGTACGCACGGAGGAGTCGACTGCTCGTTGGGTCAAAACCCGGGCCTGCTTTAGACCGCCGGCATAGGCTGCCGTGTCTGCCTCTAATGACAGGCCATAGTTTTCGTAGTCGGGCTTGCCGTTGAACCAGGCTACCTGCTCGGCGCGGGCCTGCGAGTCGCCCTTGAGGAACGCCAGCGCATAGCAGACCACCGTAAGCAGACTGTCCTGGAGTTTTCGAGCCCGCCCATCCTCCACGACCTTGCCGGCTTCGTCGAAACGCTGCATGGCCAGCAGGACATTGCCGAGATTGCCGTAGTCCGCGCTTTTGTCGGGAGACATTTGGTGCGATTGGCGCAAGACTTCCGCCGCGTTCTGATACTGCCCCAACGCGGCGTACATGTTCCCCAGGTTATTGTAGGCACCACTGCGCCGGGGATAGTTTTCAATCTGCTCGCGGTAGGTTCGCGCCGCCTTGTCGAGTTCTCCGGTGACCCCGCTGTAGTATTCGGCTTCGATCAGCAACCGCTCTCGCTCACTGGTGTTCTGGCGCAGCTGGAATGCCTTTTTGAAATACTCGGCCGCACGTCCGATCTCGGCCTCGTCGGTGTAGTCGATGCCCAGGGCCAAATAGCCCATGGCAAAAGTTGGATCAAGCTCGATGGAATGCAGGTCGTAGGGCAGGGCGGCTGCGCCACTCTTCTGGTTCGAAGCCTTGAGCCCGAGACTGTACGCCTTCAAAGCTTCGAGCGAAGATGTGGTGGCCTCGGCGAGAGGAACATCAAACTTCTGCACGGTTGCTAGCGACTCGCCTAACTCGGCGCGGAGCTTCGATGCTGCTTCGCCCAGCGCATCCAGCACTTTTTCTTTGGATGCAGCCGTTACTTGCTGCTCGGCTAACGGGTCTCCACTCTGGCAGTTCACGGCTTTCAAACCCAGCACGTATTCGCTGCCCAGACTGGCGATCGATCCGGCGATGTAGGCCTTGCTGCCCGAGCGCTGGCAAAGCTCATGAGTGACTTCGGGAGTGAGTTTCGTGTCAGCGGGACGGGCCATTAATTTCAAGGTCGCGGCGACTTTGTTCTCCGGGAGCACGTTCAGAAATGGCGACTGGTTGAGAGCCACGCTGAGCGCCGTCTTCAGTGTGTCGTCGAACACGGCATCGCCGGTGCTGTTGGCAAAATCGGCGAGAACGATGGTGTCTTTTTCGGTGAGTGCAGTGGCGGGCTTGGTTGAGCGGGAGCGGAAGTAAAGGCCGGCGCCGAGGATGGCAATTACCACGATGGCGTCGAAAACCCAGCCGAGCTTTTTTCCGAAATAGGCTCGGCCTGAACGGCCGGGGGCGGCCGTTTCCACATGAGCCTTTCCCATATGGTCCGTGGCGGACTCGCGGGTCTCGACTCGCTCTCTGCTGCTCGCTGCCGCGACCGTGCCGGAACTTGCAGCTGCAAATCGGCCGGATTCTGTATCGCGCTTCAGGCGTTGCAACTCGGAACGCATGTCGGCTGCGCTCTGGTAGCGCAGATTGCGATCTTTCTCGAGAGCCCGGTTGATGATGTCTTCCAGCTTGGGAGGAATCTCACGATTGAAACGAATTGGCGGGGGTGGGGCAGAGTCGAGGATGGCCTTAAAGATGACTCCCGAACTTTCTCCCTGAAAGGGCAATGCGCCCGTCGCCATCTCGTACAGCACCGCACCGAAAGAGAACAGATCGCTTCGCGCATCCAGTTCCCGTGCCCGCACCTGCTCCGGCGACATATAGGCCACCGTGCCCACCATGGTGCCGGGACTGGTCAAATGCTCGGTGTCTCCGGAATCTGTCGCCGTGTTCAGAGACGCAATCTGGCTCGAAGAAGTTCTTGCCAGACTCACCTTCGCCAGCCCGAAGTCGAGAATTTTCGCGTGCCCGCGCTTGGTGATGAAGATGTTGGCAGGCTTGATGTCGCGATGGACGATTCCCTCGGCGTGGGCGGCGTCGAGCGCGTCGGCGATCTCGATGGCCAGCGAGAGGATCAACTCAGTTTCGAGCGGCCGCCCCCCGATGCGATGCTTCAGAGTCAGGCCACTCAGAAACTCCATGGCGATGAAGGCTTCGCCGTGCTGGTCGTCAATTTCGTAAATGGTGCAAATGTTCGGATGATTCAGGGCAGACGCCGCTTTGGCTTCGCGCTGGAAACGGCTGAGCGCCTGCGGGTCGTTGGCGACGTTGTCGGGCAGGAACTTGAGGGCGACGAAACGGCCGAGCTTCAGGTCCTCGGCTTTGTAGACCACACCCATCCCACCGCCGCCCAACTTTTCGACGATGCGATAGTGCGAGATGGTCTGGCCGATCATTATCTCGGGGTCTAGATTTCGGGGTCCGGAGCATTGTACGCCGATCGGATCGCCGGATTGCTTCGTTGTTTTTCGAGTGCGGTCTGAAGAGCAGGCAGCGTCTCGATGCGGCGGTCAGGGCCGCTGGGCGCGGCTCGGCAGAAATAATGCTCCGTGCCTTTAGTTTTCTGCCAGCAGCTCTCACTCCCATAAAAATTTACAAATTCGTTGCCTCGCGGACGGAGAAACGTAGTACTATCCGCAGGCCAGAGAAAGACCAGTAGGGAATTCCCGTTACCCTCCCCTAACCCAAAACGGAAGTTCCGTCTTAACCCTAAGGAGAAAACTGTGATTCAAAGACTCAGTGTATTTTTGCTCACGATCGCCGCGATCGTGTCGGGCGCGAACACTCTTTGTCAGGCCCAGCCCCAATCCGTAATGACGCGTCACGTACGCGACGTAACGGTCGACGGGCGGGCGCCGTTGGTCGGGCATTTGCCAGCTACGCAGTCCATGCGCCTTGTTCTGGTTCTGCCGCATCGTAACCAGGCAGGGTTAGATAACTTCCTGAAGGAAGTCTACGATCCTTCCAGTCCTTCGTTTCATCATTTCCTTACCGTAGAAGAATTCACGGAAAAGTTTGGTCCCAGCCAGCGGGATTACGACGCCGTGATTCACTTCGCGAAAGCGAACGGCCTTACCGTAGTAAAGACTTCCCGCAACCGCATGAACCTGGATGTCACGGGCTCGGTGGCCAGCATTGAGAAGGCTTTCAATTTCAGCTTGGGTATCTACCAGCACGACACCGAAAACCGCACCTTCTTCGCGCCGGACCGGGAACCCACGGCGGACCTCGCGGTCCAGTTGTGGCACATCGGCGGCCTGGACAATTATTCGACTCCGAAACCGGCGTTCGAGCGTCTTGACGCGAAGACGGCTTCGGATGTTCGATCCAACGCTACGACCGGCTCTGGTCCTAGCGCCTCGTTTCTCGGCAGCGACATGAGGGCGGCATACTATGTCGACGGAAACAGCTCGGCGACTCTTACCGGCACTGGCCAGTCCCTCGGCTTGTTCGAGTTCATTGGCACCGATCTGACTGACCTGACGACGTACTACAAGAATGTCAACCAAACCAACAACGTACCGGTCACGCTTAAGTCGGTCGACACGCAGAGCACCAGCTGCGTCTTCAGCAGCGGCTGCGACGACACCGAACAAACCATCGACATGACTCAGGCACTCGGCATGGCGCCTGGCTTGTCGAGCCTGGTCATGTACATCGGAACCGGCGGCTTATCGGGACAAACCCTCGACGACCCCGGCATTCTCAACGGCATGGCAACCGCGAGCCCGCTGAACGCTCAGTTGAGCTGTTCATGGTTGTGGAGACCGACGGACAACACCACTGACGATGTCTACTTCCAGGAATTCGCTGCGCAGGGTCAGAACTTCTTTGTAGCGGCCGGCGATTCCGGGAAGTTGAGCAAAAGTGGTTTTTACTGGCCGACGGATGATCCTTATATCGTCTCGGTCGGTGGAACGGACCTAGACACAGCCAGCGCGGGCGGTCCCTGGGCCTCAGAAACCGGTTGGGCGGACACTGGCGGCGGCATTGGGCCGGATGACTTTCCGATTCCATCGTGGCAGGTGGCTGCGGCCGCAGGCTGCGCCAAATGCTCGCAAACCTTCCGCAACACGCCAGACATTTCGGCTAATGCGAATTACACCTTCTACGTCTGCGCCGATCAAGAGGCTTGCAGCGCCAACCTTTATGGTGGAACCAGCTTCGCGACGCCCATGTGGGCGGCCTACCTGGCGCTTACCAACGAACAGTATCTGTTGAACGGAAATACCTCTACGCTCGGTTTCATCAATCCGGCGCTGTATGCGATCGGGGAGAGCTCGAGCTACGACACTGACTTCCACGACATCCTCACGGGCGGCAATACCGATGGGACGACCGTCGGCTACGACCTGTCGACCGGCTGGGGTAGTCCGAACGGCGATAACCTGCTCCTCGCCCTTGCCGGCGCCCCAACTGCCGGGTTCACCCTTTCTGCCTCGCCCAACGCGGTCTCGGTGGTGCAGGGCGGTTCGGCAACCTCCACCATCACCAGCGCGGTGACGGGCGGATTTGACTCGGCTATCACCTTGACTGCGAGCGGCCAACCCACCGGTGTGACCGCAGTCTTCAACCCCACCTCGATCACCGGGGCTGGAACTTCCACGCTGACTTTGACCGTCGGCGCAACCGTGCCTGCCGGTACCTATCCAATCACGATCACTGGAACCTCCGGCAGCATCGTTGAAACCACAACCGTCACCCTGACGGTGACGGCTACGACGTCTCCTAACTTCACCCTCACCGCATCTCCCAAAACGATCGCAGTTGCTGTGGGTGCCTCTGGCTCCGTCAAGGTTACGACGACGGTCAGTGGCGGCTTCGACTCTGCGGTTGCCTTGTCCGCTTCTGGAGAGGGCACTGACGTAACCGTGACCTTCAAGCCCAAATCCATAGTGGCACCGGGCGCGGGGCACTCGGATATGACGATTACTGTAGCTACCGGAGCAACCGCCGGAAAGCACACGATTGTCGTAACGGGCACAGGCGGAGGCGTGACGCATAAGGCTACCGTCCTTCTCGACGTCACCAACTAGCAACTTCGGAGCCAGCAGTGGCACGCTTTTGGTGCTCGCTGCGGTAAACGAAGCGCTGTGAACTGAACGCTGTGAGCTGAACAAGAAAAGGCCCGGATCATTTGATCCGGGCCTTTTTCCTTTCGTTCTGCTTCAAAGATGAAGCTTGTCTGCTCTTAGTTTTCTGCCTGGTTTTCTACTGGCTGCTCGACATGGTCGATGACGAGAACCTGCATGGGAGCTTTTTGCGGTTCCAGTTTCAGACCAAGCTGCTCTTGAATTGCGGTGAAGAGCGAGGGGCCAGAAGACGCGGACGCTGATGCGCTGTCAGACGAGAGCTTGCCCCCCAACAAATTGGACATTCCGGCTTCGCTCTTACCCGGCGTCCAGCGCAGGGAAAAATCATAGGTGCCGGTGAGCCCGGTTTTATCCAGAACGGTGCGGCCTAGTTGCCACGACAACTGCGATACCAGGGGCGCCAGGTTAGTCCCGTGATCCGTTAGTTCGCCCGGTCCCATCTGCAGCATCCCCGGGAGCGGGCCCTCGGGCCCGTTGATCCCGTTGGGGTTCATGTATGCAGCGGCTGCCTCTTTCAATTTGGGACCGCCCTCCGCGACGACTAGTTCGTAGACTTGAAGGTCTTTGGTCTCGCGGTGCAGCGTCAGCTTGAAACGGTCCGCTAAAAGTGTCTGCAGTATGAGTCCAAGTTGCTGAATCCCAATGTCAGCAACAATTTTCGGGCTACCGTCGCCTGGCGAGTCCGGCTCCTTGATGTCGAAGGCAATTTTCTTCGAACCAGCCGCAGCTTGCGGAGCATCCGCGGCTGGTGAGTCCGACAGCTTGATGTCGATGTCGTATTTTTCCGAACTGACCCATTCCGGCGCTCCCGAAATCAGATCCGGCTGAACTCCGTATGCCGTTCCGATGACAGTCTGCAGCGTGGCGCCCCGTGCGGTAAAACCTTTAGGCCCGAACAGGATCGCGGTGTGCTCGTCTGCACTCACGGATTTGTGCGGTTGAATCGAAGCGGATTTGTAGGCAGGTGTAAAGTCAAATGTCTTTTCGGCTTGCGCCTGGGCCCGGATTTGCGGCGCGCTCACCAGACCAAAAACGATCGGCAGGGCAAGGGCTAGCACTCCGGCTGTGCTGAGTAATAGTTTTCTTCCGAAATCCAGTTTTCGTGCGATGCGCTCGTTCATAATGTTTACCATCCTTTTCTTGAGATCCGATCCTGTTACTCCAGACACGCAGGCCAGCGGAGATCCCACGCAGAATTTACACACTTTCAAAATGCTCTCGGCGTAGACCTGACGTTCACTGCCCATTTCCAACACTTGTTCGTCGCAAGCGCGCTCGCGCTCCTCCACTAGCCGCGCTCCCAGCCACCAAACCAGCGGGTGAAACCAGAAGAGCGCTTCCACCACCATGTGGATCGCGGCTGCAAGATTGTCGCGACGGCGCACGTGCCAGAGCTCGTGCGCGAGAACTGCTTCCAGGTGCGCCTGTTCGAGATGTTCGGAAATCCCTTCGGGCCAGATTAATACTGGTTGAGCGATGCCCATGCCAATACCGAAGACCCCGGGTTCCAGAGAAGCTCGCGTTAAAACCATCTCCATCGGCCTGCGCATGCCTGCCATGCGTTCCAGGCGGCGCAGGGCTTCGACTTCGCGTCCATTTAGCAACGGTGCCGCTTCCCGCAAAGTCGCGGAAACACGCCGCCAGCGCAGGCACCAAACCAGCAGTACTGCTGCGAATCCGCAAAGCCAAGCCACCGTAAGAATCGCCGGAAGCAGATGCAGCAGGCTCTGTGAGACGGTCGACGGTGCAGCGGGAGAGATCAAAGATAAAGCTGGCTGCGTGAATGGCTGGCTGACTTCTTCGATCGCAAAGTACACTCCGGCGTTCGTTCCTGCCGAGGCGTGCGTCCTTGCCAGGCGGCTGCCTAGACTAACCAGCAGCGAAAACGGAATCAGGAACTTCACCGACGCAGCTAGCCACAACCCGTAACGAGCGCGCGCGTGGTTCTTTCGCAAAATCAATGTCAGCAGTCCGGCAGCGAGCGCAAATAGCGTCGACTGCCACAAGTGATTGCCCAGGCCGGGCACGAGATTGGTTGCGATGTCGGTCCACGTAGCGGACAAGTTTGCCGGTGTCATTTTGTTTTATCCTTTCGCTCCAGCTTGCGAAGAATCTTCTCGGCTTCCTTTACATCCTCCAGCGTGAGTTGGCCGGATTCGATCAGGTGAGCCATGACAGGTTGCGTGCGCCCGCCGAACAGCGCCAGCAAGTCGTCAACGAGCTTCCGCTGCGCGGAGTCGCGGGAGACCGCGGCCTCGAAAATGTGAAAGTTCCCAACCTTTTTGATGCGGCGCACCGCGTTCTTGCCTTCCAGCCGATACACCGTGGTCTGGATGGTGGTGTAAGCCGGCCTGCCTTTCTCTGGAAACGCTTCCTGAATCTCGCGGATGGAGGCCTGGCCGCGAGTCCAGAGCGTCTCCATGATCTGCAATTCGAGCTTGGCTAATTTGGGTCCGGCCATGTCATCTCCTATCAATGTATGCATTATTACTACATATGTAGTTTATGCGTCAAGTCTTTTCTTGAACGATGCTCTCGGGGGCGATTCTTATGGCGTTCCTCGCAGCCGTCCGGAGGTGATCCGGGCCTGGGGTTCCGCATTGGCTGGTTTTTGGGAGCTTTCGCCTCTGAAATCCACAGGGCTTGTGTGACATCCGTCACAGCTTCCGTCGCTTGATTGGGGCTACTCTGACTTGTTTCTCCGGTAACCCTCCGAGCAGACGTCTAGATTCTTGAGGTCTCCCCATGCATGGGAGAAGTTGCACGTGTCTGCTCGCGATTTCGACGCTTATGCTGACGCCGGCCGTCTTGCGCGGCCAGTCTGCCCGGTCGAACCCTGCGTCCGATTTCCCGGTCCCGGTGCGGCCGAACCTGCCGCCGGACTTGCCACCTGGTTTGCCACCGGGCTTGCCACCGAATCCGGTTCTACCTTCGGCACCTGTCCCGCTCTGGCCCCACGGGCCTAGAACGCCGCCAGGATCTCCTCCAGGATCGTCACCAGGAACTATCGGCTTTCCCCTGCTTGTTCGCGCTTCGGGCGCCATTTTTTCGGGCACAGTGACTGCCGTTGCGCCTCAGCCTGCCAACTCCGGTCAGGCGATGGAAATGGTTGCCATCACCTTTCATGTTGAGAATGCGATTCGCGGAGCCACTGCGGGCGATGATCTAAAGATCTCGCAATGGATTGGTCTGTGGTCGGGCGGCCAGCGCTACCGCGTGGGCGAACGCGTGCTGCTTTTTCTCTATCCCCCGAGCAAGCTGGGACTGACCAGCAGCGTTGGCGGGACGATGGGACGTTTCGCGGTCGATCCGTGGGGCAGTGTCTTGCTTTCGCCACAACATGTTTCGGCTTTTCGAGCGGATCCCGTTCTGGGTGGCAAGTCGCATGTAAGTTTCAGCGACTTTGCTCTGGCGGTGCGGCGGGCCAGTAAGGAGGAATGAGTTGCGATCAGAAGATTGGACCATAACAAACCGAACGGCATTTGCTGCGCGCTCATTTCTCCTTCGGCTTGCTGCGGCAGCGGCAATGGTTCTGTTTGTCGCCTTGCTGTCGCGCGCGGGTGGCCCCAAGAACGTCGCGGGGACGAGTTACTTCAATGCGAGCGTCACGGGCCAGCCGCTGGTCTGGGCGCAGGGGGCGATCACCTATTACACGGATCAGGGCGACCTGAGCCCGCTTCTGCCGAACGCTTCCGCCAACGACTTCGTCGCGGCCGTCTTCAGCGTATGGACTTCCGTCCCGACGGCCGCGATCACAGCCACAAGTGGCGGGGAGCTCGCCGAAGACGTCAATGGCACTAACGTCTACCTCAATCCCGACGGCACGATCACGATGCCGGCTGACATTGAGCCCACCGCAATCGGCACGCCGGTTGGCATCGTCTATGACTACGACGGCACGGTAACCGACGCCCTGCTTGGAAGTGGCGCCGGCGATGCCAGCCAGTGCTTCTTCAATGCCGTCTACGGAGGCGACGACAATTACAGCGTAGAAGCGACTTATGTGCATGCGCTCATCGTGATGAACGGCCAGTGCGCGTTAACGACATCCCAACTCGACGACATGGACTACCGCCTGGAGCGGATGATCGGCAGCGTGCTGGGTGTTGGCTGGTCGCAGGTGAATCCCAATGTCGAGACGGGCATGCCGCCGCCTACCTCCGACGACTACGCGGGATTTCCGGTGATGCACTTCACCGATCCTTTAGATTGCGTGCCCATGACTCTCTGTTACCCCAATCCTTATCAGCTGGCCATGGATGACGTTGCCTCGTTGTCGCGCTTGTACCCGATCACGGCGGCGAATCAGTCCAGCTTCCCCGGCTCGGAGATTTTTTCAGCGGTCACGGCGCGCATCTACGGATCAGTGTGGTTCACCGACGCGCAGGGAAATCCAACGCAAGCCATGCAGGGAGTCAACGTGGTGGCGCGGTGGGTCGATCCCTCCACCGGGCTGCCGTCGGGCCAGTATGCTGCTTCGGCGGTTTCCGGTTTTCTATTCACCGGCGACGCGGGCAATCCCATCACTGGTTTCGACGACGCGCTGGGCGATGCGCTGTCCGAATGGGGATCAGCCAGTTCGACCGTGGAGGGCTTCTACGACCTGGCGGGATTGCAACCGCCGAACGGAAGCAGTGCGCAATATCAGCTGAGCGTGGAAGCGCTGGATCCAACCTGGTCTTACGGAGTCGGCCCGTACTCACCGGGCCCGGTCGCACCTTCGGGACTGTTACAGCCCATCACGGTAACGGTTACGCCGGGCAATGAGATTGAGCAGGATATTCTCATGGGCAGCAGTGCGCAGCCTGTGTCCCCGAGCGCATCTTCGTGGACCGCTCCGGCTGCGGTGCCGCTGGCGGGAGATTGGGAGGCGTTGCTGAGCGGGTATGGAGACATGGCATATTTCCTTCTGCCAGCACAAGCCAATCGCACGCTATCGGTGGCCGTGACGGCGCTCGATAACTTCGGCATTGCCAGTGAGGTGAAAGCCCAGCCTGTGATCGGCATGTGGGCCGCGACCGATCCGCAAGGCACTGCGCCTCCGGCGTTCACGTCTTCTCCATTTAATCAGACCGTTTATGGGATGACGCGGCTGGATGCACAGGTCTCGACCTCGAGCAACTTCCTGATCGGGATTTCGGACGTGCGGGGCGATGGCCGGCCTGACTACATGTATCACGCATACGTGCTCTATGGTGATTCCGTTTCTCCGGCGCGCGTCAGTGTGAGTGGCGGCACTGTTACCGTGGCGGGGACTGGTTTTTATGCGGGGCTCACGGCCGCCATAGGCAGCACCGCGACTACGCCGCTCGCGGTCAACGCCGGCCAGATGATACTGGCAGCTCCCGCGTTTGGCGATGGGCCGCAGAACATTACCATCAGCGATCCGGCAAGCGGTGGTTCGTCCGTCATGACCGGAGTGCTGACGTACGGCGCCGCCGCCAGCGACAACCTGATTCTGCTCAGCGGGCTTAATTCGTCCACTCCCGTGGGCACGCAGGCGAACAACCCGGTCAGCGTTCGCGTGCTGGCATCCGATGGCGTTACGCCGGTCAGCGGCGCGACCATCGGATGGAGCGCCGGCAACGGCGTGCAGCTTTCAGTCTGCGGGGGAGTGTCGTCGTGCTCGGTCGTCACGGACCAGAGTGGAGATGCCGCAACCTGGCTTACTCCCACGGCGGTCGGCGCGGCGACTATTACCGCGACGCTCGCCCCGGGAGTCTACAGTCCAACGCAATCGGTGAGCGCGACGCTCAATGCGATTGAAACGTCGTCCGACATTGGGCTGTTGACGCCTTATCTTTATATTTCCCAGGGCGCCACCGTCAGTCTGCCGCTCACGGCGCGTGTCATGAGCAATGGAGTTGCACAAAACAACGTCAATGTGAATTTCAACGTGGTGAATGGATCGGGAGTGCTGAGTGCCGCCAGCGCTCCAACCAGTTCCAGCGGCTATGCCACGGTCACGTTAGTTCTGGCGCAAATCGCGGCGTATGTCCAGGTGACCGCCTGCGTCGCGCCCGCGAACGCTCCTTGCCAAACTTATTATGAGTACCCGGTGCCGCTTTCGCAGCAGAACTTGCAGCCCATATCTGGAGGAGGACAGGTGTCTACGGGCCAGGCATTGCAGCCGATCGTGGTGCGGGTTACGGATTCTTCATCGCCACCGAATCCGGTGATCGCCGCCGGCGTGGCGTTCCAGACCACGGTGCTTCGCTCCGGTGGAACAACTTCCACAGGTAGTGGCGGCGAAACGAACCCGGGCAATCCCGCTATGCCTGTCATCTTGCAGGTAAGCCAGAGCAACGCGACCAGCGATTTGAACGGACTGGCGAGCGTTGCGCCCTCGGCCGGCGGATTCAGCGCCCCGGTGGAAGTCGACGTCACGATCGCTGCCGGGACCAGCGCCTGGATCGATGATCCGCTCCAGGTGCTGCCTGCGTTTGTTAGCGGAAGTGAATCGGGAACGAAAGGGCAACCATTGACCGTACCCCTCCCTGTTGTGATTGGCCGCCACGTCGAGATTAACGGGAACTAGGCGCTGTATCGCCGGATTCACAGGGGCTGAACAGTTTGCTGAAGGCTAGTTTCCATGCCGACGGCATTCTTCGGCTGCTTAAAACCAAGATTGATTTGGACGACTTACGGCGCGGGTTGAAGCCGCGCCGTTTCAGAACTGACCCGAGCCTGAGTTTTTCAGCTGACTGGGAAGCTTTCGTTGGATGGAGACTCCGGCGGCACGGCTGAAGCCGTGCCCTCCACAACTCGTCTTACAAAACCCGGATGTTCCTCGAACGGATCACTTCACCGTCACGGTCAGCAACTGCGCGCCGCTGACCACGTAGTCCAGCGGTGGGGTTGCGGTCTCGTCGACGCTGGATTCTCCGTTAACGATCATTTCCTGGTTGCCGCGCATGCCGTCCATCACGTTCATCACCGAGAAGGGCAACGTGGGCATGACTTTGTCGGCGACGCGGGCTTCGGGGTCGGCTTCGAGCAGGGAAACGTAGAGGCGATTGTTGGAGTGCTCTTTGTTGAGCAGGGCAATGGTCGAGGCCAAGTCGAGCTTGCGACCGAAGGCTGGATTGGCGCGGCCCACGCGATCGAGAGTTTCGCCGTCGCTGACCAGAATGCGCAACGTCCCCTTGCTAGCCGAGGTTGGGATCTTCACCGGAATCTGGCGCACGACGCGATCGCCGCGATAGGGTGCGAGCACGGTTTCCACGATGATCTCGTCGCCGGGGCGAGCTTCGGTCACGTCAGTGCGGGCGCTCTCCAGGCGCGCCCAGCGGCGCTCACGGACCAGGTCGAAGTCGAGCTTCACGCTGTTTACGGCTGGAGCGTTGTAGGGATTGTCGTAGATGCGTCCGAAGCGCTCGCCGAGAGAAAGTGCGGCGGCCATGGCGGCGGGCTGACCGTTCTCGGTGGGTACGAACATGTTCTTCAGAGAAACTTCGGGAAAGCCCTTAACGTCGATGCTGCCGTTGAGGCGATAGGTGATTTCCTCGCCGTATTCATTTACGCCGTGGAGGGCGTTGAAAACCGTTGCCATGATCGCCACGGGACTGAGGCGCGGGTTGTTCAGAACTTCGAAGTGGAAATCTCTTTCGGGCGCGCCGTTTCCGCCATGGATCGTTAGCGCCACCGGAATCATGTCCGGCTGTTTGTTGAAGACGCCCAGGATGCCGGTGTGACGATCCTGCACAAAGACGCCCGCCTGCTCAGTCGTATTGACGATCTTGAAAGCGTTCAGCGGCGAGGGCAGTGTGGCCAGAACCTGGGCCTTGTCCATGGGCAGATCGACGGAGCCGAACTGCAGCAGAGGATGTCCGCAGGCCAGCAGGCGCTGGGGATCGATGTAAGTCACGGTGCAGGTGGCGGCAATATCCATGTCGCCGCGAACCAGAACCGCGCTGACCGCTGAACCGGCCTCGAGTGGTTCGGGCTGTTTTTCTGTACTGGCGGAGCCTGCGCCCATTACTGGGACGACCCCGGCGGAGGCGAAGTCGCCGGCAAAGCGGCGCACCGCGTCTTCGGAGAATCCGTTGAAGACCAGCGGAGCGTCGATGGGCTTCAGAAAGTTGGCGAAATCCTGAGTAGAGCCGGAATCTGGCAGGACGCCGCCATCGCCTGGGGCGGCGGTTTTTCCCGCGGCATCGGTCACGGTGGGCTTAGTCGCTGCGGCTTCTTCAGCCGGCGATTTGTCGAGGGCGTTGATCTCGAGCATGTCGGCGATCGGAGTGACCCCGGCGATTGGCTCCTTCGAAAATTCGCCGATGCGGAAGGCGAGTGCCCCGGCGAGCTTGCCGTCGAGATAGACGGGGCTGCCGCTCATGCCGGCGACGACGCCCGTGTATTCGACTTTCGCCCCGTGCAGCCGGACCAGAATAATGTCACCCTTCGGTCCGTTGGCGTTGCGCAGAACGCCGAGGACTTCCACGTCCATGGATTCCGGCTTCACGCCTTCAAATACCGTCAACGCGTAGCCGCGCATGCCGGTATGAATCTGATCGACCGGGATGGTCGGCTGTGCAGTTTGGGCGAACAGAACACTTGCGGATAGGGATAGACCTAAGACGAGAAGCGCAAACAGTTTTCTCATGCAATGCCCCGACAGGACCCGCCAACAGGCCCTCTTACAGATTAGACTCAGACCAACTGCGACTCGTTGCCAGGAGGGGAGAAAGATCTGGGACCGGGCAAAACATCCCAATTGCGAATCCTTGCGTCTATACTAGCACAGAGACTTTTCGGGGTTCACCAATGTTTAATCATCGCTTTAATCATCACAAAGATAAGACCTTAGAGTGCATAAGTGGGAAGCGCACCAGTGTAATTTGTGGGTTGATGGGCATGGCGTTGCTTTGCGGGGCGCTGCCCGTAGTAGGGCAGAACCAGCAGAGTCAGACGCCGCCGTCGCAGACCCCATCGTCGTCGCAAACTTCCCCCCAAACCCAGGACGACAGCAAGCCCAAGCAGGATGTGCCTGACGAAGCTGGCGGTCCGACCGACAACGTGGGTCCGTACGCGATCCCCAAGAAAAAAGCTGACGATGCTCCCCCGCCACCGCCGCCGGTCACGCCGAAAAAGCTCGAGGATATTCCCGACTATTCGCTGAAGGTGAACGTGCCGCTGGTCAATGTGGACGTGCTGGTCACGACCAAAGACGGGCAGTTCATTCCCGGGTTGAAGCAAGGCAATTTCCGCGTCATGGAAGACGGCGTACAGCAGCAGGTGACGCACTTCAATGTGTCGCAGGCTCCGATTACGGCCGTACTGCTGGTGGAGTTTGCCTCCACGAGCTACAGCTTTCTGAGAGACGCTCTCATGGCGTCGTACGCGTTCGCGAATTCACTGAAGAAAGACGACTGGGTCGCGGTGGCTTACTACGACATGCAGCCGCACATCCTCGTCGATTTCACGCAAGACAAGAAGGCTGTGTACGGGGCGCTGAACCAGTTGCGCATCCCGGGCTTCGCTGAGACCAATCTTTTCGACGCCTTGTATGACACGCTGGATCGCCTCGACCGCGTGGAAGGGAAGAAATATGTGATTCTGGTGACGACCGGGATCGACACGTTCAGCAAGCTGACGCTGGACAAGATGATGAAAAAGATTAAAGACACCAAGGATGTGACCATATTCCCGATCAGCGTAGGGTGGATGTTGCGGGAGTATTGTGACACGCACCGCGGGGCCTGCCGCAACATCCACGGCATGGGTATTCCGGTCTCGCAGATGGACTATCTGCAGGGCGATAACGAGATGAAAACCTTCGCCGCCATGACCGGAGGCCGGGCCTACTTCCCGCGCTTTCAGGCGGAGTACAGCGAGGAATTTCAAGATATTTCCAACGACATTCGCAACCAGTACACGCTGTCGTATGCGCCGACCAACTCGAAGCTCGATGGCACCTACCGCAAGCTGAAAGTAGAGGTGGTGGGACCTGACGGCGCCCCGCTGAAGGTAACCGACCAAAAGGGCAAGAACGTGAAAATCGACGTCGTGTCGCGCGACGGCTACACGGCGAAACATACGGTGGATTGACGCTTGTTCCGAGTACTGAGTACCGAGTACCGAGTTCTCGTGCCCCGGTTCTTGCCTCGGTACTAGGTACTCGGTACTCGCAACTTTTGTTCAGAGCCCGTGGAACAGGCGGTCGAGCAGCACGAAGACTCCCGCGCCCACGAAGACGAGTAGCGCCATCTTCATCGCAGGCTCCTTGTTGACCTCCGGAATCAAGTCAGATGCCGCGACGTAGATCGTAACTCCAGCGGCCAGCGGCAGGCCCGCGCCCACATGATGGCGAAACAGGGCCATGGTCAAAACGCCGGCCAGGGTTGAACCGCCCAGCACCACCGACGCGCCCCAGGCCGTGCCTCGGCTGCGTCCGCTGGCCAGCATGACGGAGCTCACGGTGAAGCCTTCTGGAATTTTATGCAGGAAAATCGCGAGAAAAATCAGCCATCCCAGCCAGTTCGATACCAGAAATCCGGAAGCGATTGCGATGCCGTCGAAGAATGTATGGATGATGAGGCCGAGCAGCACGGAGTATCCCTTGTGGGAGTGAATGAATTCGTCGCGATGGGTTTCTTCGCCGAAATGGAAGTGTGGCGTGACCGTATGCTCGAAAAAGTGAATGATCAAGTAGCCCAGCAGAACGAGAAATGCCGCAGACCTTCCGCGCAGCTCGAGGCTTTCCGGAACCATCTCAACCAGAGCGGTGGCCAGCATGAACCCCGCGCCGAGTGCTACGAAGTAGCGGAGATAGCGCCGCTCCCAGTGCCGCTGCACAATGATGGCGCCGCCGAAAATGTTAGCGGCGGCAGCGGTCAGGCCGAGCAGGATGCTGATGAGGATTGCGCTCATGGGACAGCCGGGATGATAACAGCTTCTCGCACCAGTCCCACAAGCGGTTCACCACGGAGGCACGGAGACGCAGAGAAAAACAAAGGATTGAATTTCTCCGTGTCTCTGTGTCTCCATGGTTGAGAAAATCACCCCGAATGCCGAATGTGCATCACGTCGCCATCCTGCACGATGTAGTCTTTGCCTTCGAGGCGGAGCGTGCCTTTGGCGCGGGCATTCGCTTCCGAACCGGCTTCGAGAAGCTGGTCCCAGCGGATGGTTTCGGCGCGGATGAAATGTTTTTCAAGATCGGAGTGGATCGCGCCGGCTGCTTCCTGGGCGCGGGAGTTCGCGGGGACTTGCCAGGCGCGGCATTCGTCTTCGCCGGCGGTAAAAAATGAAATCAGGCCCAGCAGCTTGTAGGTCGTGCGGATGAGGCGGACAAGGCCGCTTTCCGTGAGTCCGTAGCTCCCGAGAAATTCCGCGGCATCAGCGTCGCTCATTTCCGCGAGTTCGGCTTCGACCTTGCCGCAAATGGCTGTGGCTGCGGCGTTGGGGCGCGCGGCACTCTCGGTCAACTTGTATTTGCTCACAGCTTCATCGAGTTCCTTGCCCAGTTCGGTTGACTCGCCGATGTTGAGCACGTAGAAAATCGGCTTCTCGCTCAGGAACATAAAGCCGCGCAGACGTTTCTTATCTTCGGGCGTCATCTCCATTTCGCGCAGCGGCTTTTCGGAACCCAGGTGCGCGTTGGCGCGCTTGAGCAGCTCGAATTCTTTTTCGAGCTCTGGCGTTTTCATCTTCTTGAGATCTTTTTCCAGACGCTCAAGACGTTTTTCAATTTGGCCCAGATCGCTGACCATCAGATCGAACTCGACATTCTTGATGTCGCGCAGCGGGTCGATCTCGGCGACTAGTGGAACCGTAGGGTCTTCAAACACGCGCACCACGTGGGCGAGCGCGTCCACCTGGCGCAGGTGGCCGACGTAGGCAGTTTCTTTCAGCGCATCCTGGCCAATGGCGCCGAGGTCGACGTATTCGACCGAGGTGTGGGTGAGCTTCTTCGGGTTGTAGAGCGCGGCCAGGCGGTCGAGACGGTCGTCCGGAACTTTGGCGACTCCGATGTGGGCCTCGCGCGGGTTGCTCGTCTGCGCGGAAAGATGCGCCTTGGTCAGGATGCGGAACAGAGACGTCTTGCCTACCTGGGGCAGGCCGATGATGCCGGTTTTCATAAGAAAGCTTCTAGCTACTAGCTTCTAGCTGATGCGTCAACACACTCGCAGTTAGGCTGAGGAGACACAGCCCGTCCCGGCGAGCGTCAGACAACCTTTGAGGATAAACGATCGAGCGGGAATTGCCCAAACGAGCCCCAGATGCTCAGCGTTGTTGCCTGGGAGCGCCAGCTAGTGCCCGGCGGTCTGTGCAGCGGCTGCTACCGGGACCGAGATCTTTAACGTGTCGGGCTGTGTCCAGACCGGTTTGCCGCTGGTCAGATCGATGCGGTTCATCGTGATTTTCAACTGCTGATGGTCGACCTCGACGAGCAGATAGTGGTAGTTGATTTCCTTGCTTTGGAACGGATCGTCGGCGGCGCGTTCAATCGGATAAGCGTGAGCCGCTCCTCCGCCGGAGACAAAATAAGTGATGCCGCCGTGCTCATGGCGCTCGTAGTTGTGGACGTGTCCGGAGAACATCACCATGCGGAAGCGAGCGTGGGCCTGACGTTCCTCGAGCATTTTTGCCAGCGCCTTTTCGGAGCCGCGCGCCGAGTGCCCGCCGCCTAACATCTTCATGTCGGAGGAACTGGTGTAGGGCGGATGGTGGTCCATGACAAAAACAAAATCCACATCTGCGGGGACGTGATCGAGTTTGTCCGCCAGCCACTGGCCTTGCGGGCCGGAGACTTCATCCAGAGCGCTGTCGAGCACCAGAAACAGCGTATTCGCTGCGCGCACGGAGTAGTAGCGGCTGTTCTTCAGATCGGGGAAGTGCTGAAAATAGTTGCCCAGCGCGACTTCTTCTTTCCCGTGCAGATCGTGGTTGCCCAGTGCCGGATAGACGGGAATTTTCTTGTCGCGCCAGATGCTGGTTTCGCTGTCCCATACTTTCCAGTCATTCACATCGTAGCCGTTGTAGACGATGTCGCCGGTGAAGCAGATGAATGCGGGATTCACTTGGGCAATGGCCTGCACCAGCGCGACGCGCACCGGAGGGTTTGCCGCGTCCGTGTCTTTGGGATCATGGAACCGCGTGTCTCCGTAGGCCACGAACTGAAATGGAGTCTTCACATCGATTTGCAAATCGACCGCGGATGTTTGCGCGTTCGACTTGCTGGTGCATCCGATCAACGCGCAGCTGGCGAGCGCCAGCAATGTCACGGTTGCAAAAGACACTACCGTTTTTGGAGTGCCAGGGGTGCGTCTGGAATTCATAAGGGAAGGCTCCGGTTCGGAATCAAAGTCCTATTGTCTTATTGTCCCACGACCAGCACTTCGAACTGCCCGTTTTCCGCCGTCGAGAGAAAAAGCCGGTGAGTCTTCGGATCGAGCGCCATGGTCTTGGCCCGGGGCGCGGTCTTCACCGTCTCGACGACGGAATATTTGTCGGGACTGTCCTCGTGAATGACGGTGATGGTGCCTTCGCCGTTGGAATTGAAAATCAGTTTGGTTTCAGGATCGAAGGCCGTGGCATCGACGTGATCTCCGATGGGCAGCGTGGTGACGACTTTTCCGGAATCGGCGTTTACGACCGCCATGACTTTGCTGCGGCAGCCGAGGAACAGACGACGAGTGGCGCGGTCCATGGCCATGCTGCTGGGAGAAGCGCACGGGGCGGTTGGCCAGCGCTGCTCGACTTTGAGTTCGCGGGAATTGATCTTGAGGAGCAAGCTCTCGTCCTCGAGATTGTTGTAGACGAAACCGTTCCCGTCGGCTGCGGCAAATTCCGGTCCACCTTTCAGATCGACGGTGCCTGCGACTTTGCCGGTAGCGGCATCAATCGCGGTCGCGCTATCGCTGCCGCCGTTGAAGGCGAAGACGCGCGACGTAGCGGGATCGTAAATGATGGCGTCGGGTTTTTTCCCAGTCGGCACTTCCGCGATCGGCTTCAATGTCTTCAAATCAAAAATCGTGACGGTGGACGCCTGACCGTCGCTGACGAATCCGCGGCCGAGTTCGGGCGCGATGGCGATTCCGTGAACGCCGGCCGTTTTCGCAACACTACCCACGACGCTGAGGGAATCGATGTCGAGCACCTCCACATGGGTTTCGTGCGAGACGTACAAACGGCGGGCGGCTTCATCGACGGTGAGGTAGTCAAAACCGCCCTGGCCAGCGATGGGAATCTTCTTGAGGACGGAATATCCGCCGATCGACGGTCTGGACGCTCCCATCAGTAGGAAGGCTAGAAGGACGGTTATGAGCAGACAAAAAATAGTGCGGGCAAGCGTTCGCCCCGTGATTACAGTCATGGACTCTCCTAGTGGGTTGAAACTTTCTGCTGGCAGGTAATGCGTAGTCCTGCCACCGTTATCGAATGTTGGTTAATCGAAAGTCTGAATCTCGGTCAGAGGCTGCTGTCACTATTCATGAATTCCATTTGCGATTTCGCTGATTCATTATGCTCTATTCTCTGCGCGGCTCCCAACGCAGGCCGAACGAATAGGTCGGCCGGTAGTACTCGCGTTGCGTGACGTACCAGGGACTGCCGTTGTAGAAGCCAAAGACGTCGTCGGTGAGGTTTAGGCCCTGCCAGAGCACCGTAAAACTTTTGGTGAAGCGGTAGCTGGCCTGGGCATCGACCTGCAGGTGGGCATAGAGGTAGTTGTCGCCGGCAGGACCCTTCGGACCAAGATAGGCGGGATCTTCACAACCCCCGCCTGCGTTCTCTGTCGCAGTGCATTGCGTCCACTGATACTGGTAAATGCTCGCGCTGTTGTAGGTCGCGCCCAGCCGTGCCGAGAAACGTCCGCGATCATAAGTAGGACTCAGATTGAACATCGTCGGGGTTTGACGCTGCAGCGCTGGATTGTCGTTTCGAAGTGGCAACGTGCCGGCGCTTGAACCGGTCCTGCTGTAGTTTGCCGTGATGCCGAAGCCGCTCCATGCTCCGGGCAGAAATCCGAGGCGCTGGATGTAAGCAAACTCAACGCCATATAGTTTTGCGTTAACTCCGTTAATAATGTAGGAGAACTGGTCATTCACATACTGTGGATATTGTGTGCCCTGATAGTTGGGATCGAGAGTGTAGTAGATAGGCTGGATTAGCTGTTTATAGAAGAAACCAGCCTGGATCTCTCCGTAGGGCTTCAGGTAATGCTCGTAGAGCAGATCGTAGTCGTTGGCGTGTTCCGGTTTTAGATTCGGGTTGCCAACGCTAATCGTATACGGGTTTGTCGTTTGGTCAACGGTGACATAGGGCACCATATCGTAAGGGTTGGGACGGGAGATGGCGCGTGCGTAGACGGCGCGAATGTCGGAGTCGTCGGTGAGCCGGTAACGAAGCTGCACGCTGGGCAATGGATCCCAGTACCAGGTGTCAGCCGGCGTGGGAGTAGTAACCGCAGAGAGAAGGCCGGTGTTTTGATTTTGTGCCTGAGTTACAACGAAGCCGAGGATGTTCAGTTCCGTCGCCTCGATGCGCAGGCCGGTCTGCAGGCGGAAGCGGCCGAGTTCGATCGTGTTCATCGCGTAGGCGGCTGAGACACGCTCGGTCAAGTCGAAGTTCGCCGAGTCCGAACCGAATTGGGTCGCCTCTTGATCGAGTGGCATGATGCCTTGGGCCACGAGACCGTTTACAGCACCATTGATACTCGAGAAACTGGTCACAGGTCCGTAGGCACCGTAGGCTCCAAAGTAGTAGTGCGGATTCGTAAATCCGCTCTGGTATTGCGTCATCAGCGGCGTGCAGTTCGATTGACCGGTTCCAGTGCAAGTCGGTGGCGTTGCTTGGGGAAAAAGAGGGGTCCCAAAAAGCGTCTGGTCATACACTGGCGAATATGCGTCCTGCCCTTTGTGTGCGTTGCGCGCCTTGAATCCAAACTCGAACGTTGAGAAATGTGAGCCGACGTGATAATTCGTCGCGTAGGAGATGGCTCCCTGCAGGTTGACCTGCGAGGTGTTGCCTTGGGTCGTGTTGACGTCCAACAGGCTCCACTGGGTCGGATCAAAAAAGGGAGTTCCCGGAGCCGTACAAGCCGGGCTGAACTGTGGAAGGTGGATGTTCGGTGCACCAACATAGCTGCAAAGAGCGGGACTGTTCGGGTTGCCCCCAACGGTCGTGATGCCGTTATATTGGAAGTCAGCGCCGGGATTGCCCGCCGCACCTCCCTCGAGCGACCGCGCTGCTGACAGCTCCCAGCTTAGCCACGAACTGGCGAACACATGTTTCCCCCCCATCGCAACGCTGGCTACTCCGTAGTCTGGCGCGCGCTGCGAGGTTGAGAATTTCGGGGCCGGGCATGGCGCTGGGTTCGTCGCCGACGGGCAGCCGGTCCCGTCGTTCAGGGTGTATACCCACTTGTTCCCGTAATCTCTGAAATCGGAATCGAAGTAATGCAGGTAGAGGCCAGAGGCTGGGTCTTTCAGTTTGTAATCGAGTGAACCGCCGAAACCGTAGCGTTTGCGCTGGTACCGGTATTCTCTGAGGTCTATGCTGTCATAGTAGGGGGTCGCGAAACCTGTGTCAGGCGAGGGTTCGATGTCGTCAATGCCGCGACCGTTATAGTCGTAGCTGCCAGAGAATAACGCGCCGAAGCGTTTGTCGTGTCCAAAGCGCTGGCCTACCGTGCCCAATACCAGGCCTATGTAACGGGTGTTTTCGATGGGAGTGAATCCGCCGATGCTCTCCAGTTTCAGGGTTGGCAGATCACCGGCTTTCTTGGTGACGAGATTCACGGTTCCGCCGATGGCGTCGGCGTCCTGATTGGCGGCCAGAGTCTTGTTCACTTCGACCGCCTCGACGATGTCGGAAGGAATGGTGTCCAGCTTGAACTGGCGCACGTTGTCCTCAGGCGCGGGCAGCTCCACTCCATCGACGGTTGTGTTGTTTAGCCGTGGCTCGGTGCCGCGGATTTGTACGTACTTGCCTTCGCCCTCGTCGCGCTCCAGGCTTACGCCCGGCATGCGGCCAACGACATCGGCGATGTTTTCGTTGGGTAGGCTCTGAATGACGCCCTCCGGCATAACATCCAGGATATTGTCGGAGGTGCGCTGCTCGTTAATGGCCTGGGCTTCACCGAGTGCATCCGCAACCACCTCGACTACTTCGCCTTTGGCCTGAACCTTGAGCACGGCATCGACGCGTGTGGCCTGGCCGGCAACCACCTTTACGTCCGCCGTGTATGCGAGGAACCCAACATAGGAAACCGTGATTTTGTAGTCGCCGGGTGCGAGGTTGGTCACAGTGAATTCTCCCTGCTGATTTGTCGCGACGGCTACATCGCCCGGCTCGACTCGCACTCTTGCGCCCGGCAGTACCGCGTTTTCGGTGTCGGCAGCACGACCGGTAAGAGTGCCTTTCGTGGACTGGGCGGAGGCCGAGTTGGTAAAGAGTGCGAGGACCAGCATCGCCGCGAGCTGCAACAGAATGAAATTCTTGGGGAAATGTTCGGATTTCATGATTTGAGCTCCTTAGAAACGGAGACTGCTAAATTTAAGAGTGCGAACTGCGAATGAAGACTACTCAACCCTGAGAAAGTTCCGTCGTCATTCCATACGCCCTGTGCGCTGCGTTCGGAAATCTCCGTTGCACCGGCCTTCGATCTATCGGGATGAGTCAGAAGTTTAGGGGGATGTTGTGACAGCGTGATGAAGAACGGGTTAAAATTTTTTCAGGTTTCCGGATTATTGTGCATAGTTCGCGCCTTCCGTCTTAAACTCCTTTGGATATTTGGAATTCTGTTCGTTATGAAGCTGCTGATCGTGGAAGACGAAGCGCGCATGGCCGACCTTCTCCGCAAGGGACTGACCGAGGAAGGTCATCTGGCGACCTGCGCGTCAGACGGCGCCGAAGGCCTGGCCTTGGCGAAGTCCCATGAGTTCGACGTGATTATTCTCGATGTGATGATGCCCAGGCTTAGCGGATATGAGATGGCCAAGCGCCTGCGCGCGGAGAACGTGAGGACGCCTATCGTGATGCTCACTGCCCGCGACTCGGTGCCCGACATTGTTCGTGGCCTCGACTTGGGTGCTGACGATTATCTGACGAAGCCGTTTTCATTCGAGGAATTACTGGCGCGGCTGCGCGCGGTGAAGCGGCGCGCGCTGGTGGCGCAGGATATTCATCTGCGCGTTGCCGATGTAGTTCTCGATCCGGCCAGCAGGGAAGTGCTGCGCGGCGAAGACCGGGTTGCGCTGACTCGCACGGAATACAATCTGCTGGAGCGCCTGATGTACCGCGCCGGCAAGGTGGTTTCGCGCCGTTCTCTCATCGAGTCCGTTTGGGGCTTCGACCGCGAAATCGAAGAGAATACACTGGATGCTTTCATGCACCTGTTGCGCAATAAGATCGATTCCCCGGGACGCCCGAAACTGATTCACACGGTACGCGGCGTGGGCTACATGATTCGTCCGGATGCACACGCATGAGCTGCGGGAACCGGGAACAATGTTTTACGGACAAAATCTGAAGACCGACATATTTAAAGACTGAGATGAGAAGACTCTCCATCGGCGTACGCCTCACACTCTGGTATCTGGCGATCTTTGCCGTCGCCCAGATCGCCTTTGGCGTGGGCATGTGGCTGATTCTGCGGCACAATCTCTATGACATGGTCGATAACGATCTCGAGACCCAGGTCGAGGATCTGAGGAGTTTTCTGGAGGCGCAGAAGAAAGATGCCTCCATTGCCAAGCTGCAGGAAGAAGTCGACGAAGACTATGGCATCGAGCATGCCGGCGATTATCTCGAGCTGTACGCGGAAAATAACCAGTTGATTTATCGTTCCACGTTCCTCGAGGCGCACCAGTCAGTGCTCCTTCCTCCGGACCACGTCAAGCGGCCTAAAGCAAGAAGCCGGTTGATCGATGGCCATCCCTTCCGCTTTGTCTTTGAGAATCTGAACGGGGTCAACGGCCACATCTACACCGTCGAACTGGGAGTTCCAGCCGATGATGTCGTTGGTACACTACATCAGTTCCGCGCATATTTGCTCATGTTCGCCCCTCTGCTGCTGCTGGCAGCGGCGGGCGGCGGTTACTGGCTCAGCCGCAGAGCCTTGTCCCCTGTGGACGGGCTGGTGCAAAGCGCGCGCGAGGTGAGTGGAACGAATCTAAGCGGCCGTCTGCAGAAATTGGATACAGGGGATGAACTGCAGCGTCTGTCGGATACGTTGAACGAAATGCTCGATCGGATCGAATCGGCATTTCTGCGCATCACTCAATTTACAGCCGACGCCTCGCACGAATTGAGAACGCCCATATCATTAATTCGCACCGAGGCTGAACTGGCATTGCGGCGGTCCCGCGGAGAGGCAGAATACAAGGAGTCGCTGCGCCACATCCTGCTGGAGGCCGAACGGACGACTGCTCTGATTGAACAGTTGCTGTCGATGGCGCGCGCCGACTCGGGCCGCGAGACACTGAACTTGCAGCCGGTGGATTTGCGCCAGACGCTGCGCGGCGTCGTCGAGGGCTGGCAGCAGGTGGCCGCCATTCGCAACTTGCAGTTTTCGGTGAAGGTTGACGATCCAGACTTTTTCGTCTTCGTCATGGGCGACGAGATGCTGCTGCGCCGACTGGCCGACATCCTGCTCGACAACGCATTTAAATACACGTCGTCGCCCGGTTCGGTGCAGCTGTCGCTCGAATCGCAGGGCGAAAGCGCGGTGATTCTGGTTCAGGACTCAGGGGTGGGAATCGAAGAGGAAGACCAGAGCAAGATTTTCGAACGTTTCTACCGCGTCGACAAGGCTCGAACCCGCGCTCAGGGTGGCGCGGGCCTGGGGCTGGCCATTGCGCAGTGGATCGTCATGCAACACCACGGCTCGATCGGTGTGCAAAGCCGTCACGGCCAGGGAGCTATGTTCCGCGTGGAGTTGCCCATGATCGCGGCGCCAGTGCACAATCCGCTGCCCGCGTGATCGCTGCGCGCGGGGATCATTTCAAAATTCTCAAACGCTGCCGTACAATGGCTGCATACAATGAAGGAAGCCTTTCCCAGCCGGGATGGCGGAACTGGCAGACGCAGCGGCCTCAAAATCCGCCGGGCTTCGGCCCTTGGGGGTTCGATTCCCCCTCCCGGCACCAGCAAGAATCCCCACAAAATAAACGGCTAGCTGGCGCTAGCTCACCGTATGAGACGCTCCTCTGAAGCAGACGCAGAGGATTTCGCGCCATATATGGGTCACGAATGAAAATCTATCACATTGAAATCCATAGGTTTATGGACACATACTGTAATAGCTGTGTCTTACACGATCTTGCTTTTCCCACGTGACAGCGTGAGCTTTACAACCGAATCAATTTTTCAAGACGATTCTTCAGGAGGAGGATCTTCGCTATTCGCCTGCGGTTGATAGAGAGGGAGCTAACATCTATCAAATCGTTAAACGAGTTCATCAACCGTTAGGAAGGTTTCCTTGGCTCGGGCAGCACCTGCCGCTCGTCTCATCCTCATTCTCCACTTCTGGTTTCTGCTTCGGGTGGTCGGATAGCGTTCAAAAGCCCAGGAAATAACGAATAGCACAGAACCCAATGCCTAGCAGGATCAGTCGAATCAACTTCAGTTTGAATCTTTGGAGTAGGAGGAGTGACAATATCACCCCGCTCAAAGAGATCACATTGAGTTGCTTGAGACCTACAACTCCTGATAGGAAGATCACCGCTTTCCCTAGAAATAACGTTAGATCTAGGATCGCACCGACCACGACAGCAGGGATCAGTTCCAGGACTCCTCTGATCATAGGGTTGTCCTGGGTTCTTTCCACCAACGGCGCACCCGCAAATACGAAGAAAAAACACGGCAGAAACGTATAGAAGGTCGTCGCCAGCAGACCCAAGGTTCCCATCCACAATGAGCCGTGGCAGTGGTTGTACCCGGCGAGGAACCCGACAAAGGCTACAACGATGATCAGAGGGCCGGGAGTTGTCTCGGCGAGTGCGAAGCCGTCCGTCATTTGGAGCGTGGTCAGCCAATGAAATTTCAACACCGCAACCTGCGCTACATAGGGAATCACCGTATAGGAGCCGCCGATAGTCACGAAGGCGGTCTTGGTGAAGAACAGCGCGAGGCCCCGCCAAAAATGGAAATCTCCAACAAGGAAGTAGAACAGTGGAAACGGCAGCAGCCAGAGAAGCAGGACAACCGCAGCCAAATTCAACATAGGCCACAAAACGGGGATAGGTTTCGTCGCGACCGAACTATAGCGGATGTAATAGCTCTCTTCGTCCTCTTCGGCGCTTGCTTTGGCGGGGCGGTGGAGAAGGCCAGGGCGCACCGCCGTCAGGGCGATTCCCAGAGTAATGGCACTGAGCATCACTGTAAGCAGTGAGGCCTCAAAGAAGAACATGGCAACAAACGTAGCCACTGCAACGGAAGCTTGAATCGGTCCGCGCACCGCTCTTCTGGCAACTCTTTGCAGGGCGACGACCACCAGAGCGATAACAACTGGTTTTAAGCCACCAAACATAGCGGCAATCCAAGGCAGGCTACCGAATCTGACATAGACCACACTGAGGGCCAGCAGAATAAACATAGAAGGCAGCACGAAGAGTGTTCCGGCAACAATGCCGCCCCGCTTGCCATGCAGCTTCCACCCGATATAGATCGCAAGCTGCTGTGCTTCAGGGCCGGGAAGCGTCATGCAATGGCTCAGCGCATGGAGGAAGCTTCGGTTGCTGATCCACCGCTTCTTCTCGACCAACTCATCATGCATGATGGCGATGTGAGCGGCTGTACCGCCGAAGCTGATCCACCCCAGCTTGCACCAGAAATGCAGCGCTGCCTTAAAGGAAGGTCGCTGTGGGGTATTTTTCATCCCGCGGTATCCCAGCTCCGAGAGCAACACGTCGGCAAAAGAGTTTTCGAAAGTTTGCAACTCTAATAACATTATAACATCATAATGAATGAAAACGAAATCGAAGTTCGTTCTTGGCGCTTCGCGCGTTTCGGCAAAGATGTTCGACAACGATCAAGAAATAGAGAAGGCTTTGAATATGAACCAACTTACTCAATCATGGAAACGGGAAAGTAGCAGCCGTTTTGCATTCTTAAGCAGAGGCCGTGCCTTCTTGGCAAGACCTTCCGTGGCTGTATGGGCTGCTATTCCGCTACGGCTGATTGTTGGCTATGGCTTCATGGAGCATGGCTTCGCGAAACTGTCCCGGGGGCCTGAAGCCTTCGCGGCCATCCTGCAGACGATGGGCGTGCCCGCGCCTCATCTCATGGCGTGGCTCACCATTCTGACCGAACTCATCGGCGGCCTCGCCGTCCTGCTCGGAGCTTGCGTCCCACTTGTAAGTCTGCCGATGGCTGCGGTTCTCTTAGTGGCGATGCTAACTGTCCATCTCCCTTATGGGTTCAGCTCGATCAAGCTGCTGAGTGTGACATCTGGCCGGGCCCAGTTCGGGCCGCCGGGCTACGAGCTTGATCTGCTCTATCTGGCGTGCCTTGCGGCGCTCGTATTCGGTGGTTCTGGGCCGATGGCGATCGACCACTATCTCAGCAAGAAATGATCGCCGCTTTCATACGCCGTGCAGGGCATCGGAGAGATTCTCAGCGAGAAGTCTTTCGGACAAGGCGTGTGACGAATCGGACGAGATCTCCCCGGTAGTAGAGTGTTTCGTAATCGACTGGACGGCTGCCTGTCGAGTAGGAAGTCCGTTCAATGCGAAAAATGGGGCTTCGCAGTTTCACTTTTAGCGCGCGGGCAACCTCGTTCTCGGCCGCCACTGCGTCCAATTTGTACTCGGCCTCGATCAGCGGAACATCGTATTTGCGTTCAAGGAGCGAAAAAATGGGCTCGACCTTAAGATTGTTAGTGATGATTTTCTTGCCGATGTCCAAGGGTAGGTAGGTCTCGTCGAAGGAGAGGGGAACGCCGTCTGCCAGGCGCACGCGACGAATTCTGACGACGCGCTCGCCCCTGGTCAGCGCAAGCTGGCGCGCCACGGTCGCGTTGGCCGTGACAATTTCCTTACCGATTACGCGGGCCGTTGGCTTGTGGCCCAGTGCGTGCATATCTTCTACAAATCCACTCAGTTCTTTAAGGTCATGCGTGATCTTTGGCGCGGCGACGAATGTGCCCTTGCCGCGATGAATCTCGACAAGACCGCGGCTCACTAGATTCTGAATAGCCCGACGGACGGTGATGCGACTGACCCCAAATCGCGCAATAAGGCTGTCTTCGGTCGGCAGTTGGTCGCCGACCTTCAGGTCTCCATCGGTAATCTCGCCCGCGAGGACTGTTTCGACGCGTGCATAGAGGAGAGAGTCATGCGCCGCTGACATGACGACATTATAACGTCGTATGGGTTCACGTGAACCGATCCTGTGCGCATACGTCTCAGCGGCGGGTTGCCCGGAAGTTATGCCCCCGATAATGGAAAGGGCTGGCGGTTTGCGGCTACGAGAACGTAGACGCAAACCGCCAGCCACTCAGGTCTTGATTTCAACATACGCTACGGAAGATTTTCCAGACCGCAGCTCCATTTGACTTACGGATTGGCGATCTCCCAAATGGTGCCGCAATACAAATCGCAGCCTTCGATGCCGCCGTTCTGAGCAGTACCGTAGAGGTTCCCAGTCGTGGGGTCGCGGGTGACGATGCCGGTCGGGTAGCCGCCGCCGACGCCATACGGGAAAGTGAATAGACTCGTGAAGGTCCAGGTTCCGCCCTTGGTTGCTGGAGGCAACAACTGGTACACCGTTCCGGCGCCGTTGCCGATGTCACCGAACTGACTGGTGGTGCCGTACAGCGACTGATTCGTGGTGTTCCAGGAGAGTCCCGCCACGGGAAAGTTTCCGGTGGTGCTGTGGTCGACAAAGGTGAACAGGAGGCTCTCGGTGTAGGTTGTGCCACTCTTGGTGAGGGTAAATACCGTTCCTTCGCCCTCCGCGTTGCCGCCGGCGTTGGTAACGCCATAGATATCGCCACTGGCGTCGAAAACCAGATTGCCGCTGGGATTCGCTCCGTCCGCAGAACCGGAAGTACCGAAGGAATAGAGGATGGTCTCAGCTGCTGCCGCCGTCCTGGTGGCTGGTGTGTATTTGTAGACGGTTCCCTGGTTGAAGGCGCCACCCCAAAGAGTGACTCCATAAAGGTTTCCAGACGAGTCTAGGGCAATCGGACCATTGGGAGTGCTGCCGTCGGCGTTGTCGCCGAAGGAATACAGGTCGGTTTCCGTATAGCTCTTACCGTTCTTGGTCTGAAGTTCGTAGATCACGCCGCTATCCCACGCTCCGCCCTGTATGGTCACACCGTAGAGTGTTCCATGCGCACCGAGGACAAGGGCCGCATTCGCGGGAGAACGTCCGTGGATGTCGTCCCAGGGAAAGGCATAGAGCTGGGACTCGGTCCAGTTGCCGCCAGTCACAACTGGCGGGGTGAGCTTGTAGACCGCTCCGCAATTGCAAATTGGATCGCCGCCCTCGTAGGTGGTTCCGTAAAAGGCTCCGGTTTGGTCCTGGACGAGGTCTGAAATCGGCAGCCAGCCGCCCTTTCCATAGGGAACGAAGCTGTAGAGAGTCGTGTAGACCCAGGCCCCGCCCACCACCGCGGGAGGGGAAAATTCAAACACGGTCCCCATTCCGTAAGCGCCGCCGCCGCGGGTGGTGCCGTAGAAGTTTCCCTTCGAATCTTCGAGGAGAGTGCCATTCGGCCAGAAGGTCGAGGTTTCGCTGAACGTGTAGAGTGTGCTTTCGGTCTGTGCGAAGGCGAATGTGGACAGAAGCGTGGACAGAAGAATGAGGGCAAGGGTCAGCTTACGGTGCATCATGAAACCTCCAAACGATTTGCTAGCGCTCCGGGGGGAGATATTTTGAAGACGCTGGGAACCTGAGCTGTCCGGCGGAATCCAACCGATTGTCAATAATAGCCAGCAGACAATTCCTTAGGCAAGATGAAAGATTCTGCAACATTGAGGGTTGCGGACTTTCTTTCCAGCAGGTTGCAGGTAGGCTTGCCGATTTCCTCCCGGCAGCGGTGGCGGCGGGGATATGGCGCCGAACCGTGTTTTAGTCTGCGGCAAAAAAGTGGCGCACCGAAGTGCGCCACTGTGGGAAGAACGAAGCGTGAAACGTTTGGTTTCAGAGGACTAGTGGAGGGTTCCTCCGGGTCTCTGCATTGGCTTCGTGTTCTTGTTCGGTTGTGGCTGAGTTTGCTCTGCCGCTTTCTCAAACGTCGGAGCCCCAGTGAACTTCTCGATCGGTCCGAGGAACACGGCGCTGCTATCAAACTCAAGCCAGTACAACGTTGTACCACTAGCCTGGTAGATATCGACGTCAAGACCAAATGGGGCAGCCGCATTGATCGTAGCCTCGAGCGGGTTACTGTTCGTTGTCGACATGGAATACATCCCGGTGCCGGATGAAAGCGGAGTTGAGGTGAAGGTATCACCCGTGCTCTCCGCAGGCGTGCCGGTCCAGGTGCCGAACGGATCGCTGTCGTCCCCGGTCAAGCTGAGGGCAGCGCCGGACGTCATCGTGCCCTGCGAGACCATGTCGAACTCGCATGCATAGCAGGTGTTGTTAAAGTTGTTGAAGTTCTGGAATCCAGCCACGTAGGTGCCGTTGAAGCTGGCCGTGGTGGTGTCAGTCTGCGGAGTGATGACCCCAATGCCGCCGGGCGTAATGCCAGAGGGGGACAGGTCGACGATGAGAGCGCCGCCTACGTCATTGCTGGTCGTGTTGTTGGGGTCGTCGATGTTGAGTGTGGGGTCGACCATGTAGACGCCCAGAGTGGTGACGCTTGGCGTTGGGGTGGTGGTGTTCCAGTCGAAGGCAATGGTGCCGTATCCATTGGCCGCAGTACCCTCAAGGTTATAGGTGCTGCCCGAAATCGAGCCGGCCTCCTCTTGGACGCCGTTGTCCAGTTCGTTGTCGTCCGCTTCGCCCGCCGTGAACGTCTTGGTCGTCGAATCTGCAGTGAATTCGCCCAAAGTAGCGTAGGACTCGCTCCATTGACCGAGCAGCGTGAATACCCCGCTGGCGGATTTGGGGCTGGGGAACGTCGCGTTGGTGAAGGTGGCCGAGCCCTGGCCGTAGGCCGAGCCGACCGCCGCGTCCTGCGTCGTTTCCTGCGTCGTTCCCACCAGTGCTTCGTTATCGATGTCGATGAGCCGGACTACTTCCGGACCCACAATGTAGGAGGCCAGAACGATCGGAGGCGCAGGAGTTATCGTCGGATTGCTGATCCCGGTGACAGTGCTGCGCCCGAAGGCATCCGGGGTTGTCGACGTTGAGGTGAAGGCGACGCCCGTCATGATGGTGCCCTCGTCGTTGATGTCGAGGGTGCCGTTGGAGGTTCCACCGCTGATGTTGTAAACGCCTCCATAGGCGACCGAGTAATAGCCCGGGTCCACGCCAGAAAGGGCAAAGGCAAAATTGCCGCTGGCAGTGGTTGCCGTCTGCAAGTCCAGGCTTCCGCTGGAAGTTGCCCAGCCATCGAACTCCGCGATGAGCGCGTGTTTAGTGTTGGCGAACTGGACAGCGAAGACTTCAGTTCCCGCCGGCGAGCCCACGCCGGTATTGTTCGTGGTTAAGGTGAGTGTCCCTTGGCCGGTCGTGGGATCCACCGTCAGCGTGCCGCCGGTGATGGTGTCAGGGATAGGCTCGTTAGGAGACGTGTCACCGTTAGCGTTGTTATAGTCCTGCTCGCCTCCGGTGACTGTACCGTTTGAGTCGATGGTTACCGCGCCTGCAATGGCGTAGTAATTCTCGAAGCTGTCAAAAGTATCCTGGCCGCTGGCATAGAAGACATACGTGTTCGAGGAAGAGGTGCCTGTGGTGTTGGTCTCGGCGAAGTTGGCGTGCGTCAAGGTTCCGGACGAGGCCACCACGGTGTAACCGCCGGCTGTCGAATTTGCGGTGAAGATTTGCGAGGTAGCCTGGCCGTTCGAGCCGGTGACCTCGGTATCGGTTGTTGCAGGCGGTGTGGTTGCGAACAGGCCGCTCGCGCCGGAAGCGGGAGCGGTGAAGGTTACCGAGACTCCGCTTACCGGGTTGCTATGAGCGTCAGTGACTGTTGCTACTAACGGGAGGGTAAACGCGGTGCTGATTGTCGCGCTCTGTCCTCCTCCGCTGGTGGCAGTGAGGGTTGCGGCCGTACCGGCGGTGTTGGTCTCGGCGAAGTTGACCGAGGTCAATCCGGTGGACGAGGCTACCACGTTGTACGATCCGGCCGTCGAATTTGCGCCGAACGTGTGCGAGGTGGCTTGGCCGTTCGAGCCGGTGATCTCGGTGTCGGTGGTTGCGGGCGGCGTGGTCGCGAATAGACCACTCGCGCCGGAAGCGGGAGCGGTGAAGGTCACCGAAACTCCGCTGACTGGAATGCCACCGTTCGTGACTGTCGCTACCAACACGTTTGTAAACGGGGTAAGGATGGTCGTGCTCTGCCCTCCGCCGCTAGTGGCCGTGAGGATTTCCCCCGAGGACGCGGTGTTGGTCTCGGCGAAGTTGACCGAGGTCAATCCGCTCGACGAGGCCACCACGTTGTAAGGTCCGCCGGCGGTCGAATTTGCGGTGAAGATATGCGAGGTGGCCTGGCCGTTGGAGCCAGTGACCTCGGTATCGGTTGTTGCGGGCGGCGTGGTCGCGAACAGGCCGCTGGCGCCGGAAGCGGGAGCGGTAAAGGTCACCGAAACTCCGCTGACCGGATTGCCATGACCGTCCGTTGCTGTCGCTACCAACGGGAGGGTAAACGCGGTGCTGACGGTTGCGCTCTGTCCTCCTCCGCTGGTGGCAGTGAGGGTTGCCGGCGTGCCCGCGGTGTTGGTCTCGGCGAAGTTGACTGGAGTCAACGCTCCGGACGTGGCCACTACGTTGTAGGACCCGGCCGTTGAATTTGCGCCGAAGACCTGTGAGGTGGCGACGCCGCTGGAGTTGGTCGTCTCGGTATCGATTGTTGATGGCGGTGTAGTTTGGAATAGTCCGCTCGCGCCAGAAGCGGGAGCGGTGAAGGTCACCGAAACTCCGCTGACTGGAACGCCACCGTTCGTTACTGTCGCTACCAACGGGAGGGTAAACCGCGTGATGATTTTCGTGCTCTGTCCTCCTCCGCTGGTAGCAGTGAGGATTTCGCCCGCGGTGTTGGTCTCGGCGAAGTTGACCGAAGTCAATCCCGTCGACGAGGCCACCACGTTGTAGGGTCCGCCAGCTGTCGAGTTTGCGGTGAAGGTCTTCGAAGTGGCGACGCCGCTGGAGTTGGTCGTCTCGGTATCAGTTGTTGCTGGCGGTGTGGTCGCGAAGGTGCCGCTTGCGCCGGAAGCGGGAGCGGTGAAAGTCACCGAAACTCCGCTGACCGGATTGCTATGAGCGTCGGTGACCGTGGCTACCAACGGGAGGGTGAACGCAGTGCTGACTGCCGTACTCTGTCCTCCTCCGCTGGTGGCAGTGAGGTTTGCCGCCGCACCCGCAGTGTTGGTCAAAGCGAAGTTGACCGAAGCCAATCCGCTCGACGAGGCCACGACATTGTAAGGTCCGCCGGCCGTCGAATTGGCCGTACACGTGACGGACACAGTGCCGCTGGCGTTGGTGGTGCCAGAAGTGGCGGAAAGCGCGCAACTCGCGCCTGTAGTCGGAGCAGCGAACGTCACCGAAACTCCGCTGACTGGAACGCCAGCGTTAGTTACTGTCGCTACCAACGGGTTGGCAAACGCGGTACTGACTGTCGCACTCTGTCCTCCTCCGCTGGTTGCGGTAAGGATTGCCCCACCGCCTGCCACATTCGTCTCGGGGAAGTTGAATGACGCCAACGATCCGGACGTGACCCCGACGTTGTAGGTTCCGACCGTCGAATTTGCGGTGAAAGCCTTCGATATGGCTTGGCCGTTCGCGCCAGTGACCTCGGTATCGATGGTTGATGCCGGCGAAGTCGCGAATGTGGCGCTCGCGCCCGAAGCAGGAGCGGTGAAGACTACCATAACTCCGCTCACCGGATTGCTATGAGCATCAGTTACGGTCGCTACCAACGGGCTGGCAAACGCGGTGCTGACTGTCGCGCTCTGTCCTCCTCCGCTGGTGGGAGTGAGGTTTGCCGGCGCGCCCGCGGTGTTGGTCTCGGCGAAGTTGACCGAGATTAATCCGGTCGACGAGGCCACCACGTTATAAGGTCCGCCGGCCGTCGTATTTGCCGTACACGTCACGGACACAGTGCCGCTGGCGTTGGTGATGCCAGAAGTGGCGGAAAGCGCGCAACTCGCGCCGGAAGCGGGTGCGGTGAAGGTCACCGAAACTCCGCTCACCGGATTGCCGCCATTCGTTACTGTTGCTACCAACGGGAGTGCAAACGCAGTACTGACGGTCGCGCTCTGTCCTCCTCCGCTGGTGGCAGTGAGGATATTTGTCCCTCCCGCGGTGTTGGTCTCGGCGAAGTTGACCGAAGTCAATCCGGTCGACGAGGCCACCACGTTGTAGCCGCCAGCCGTCGAATTTGCGGTGAAGATCTTTGAGGTGGCTTGGCCGTTCGAGCCGGTCACCTCGGTATCGGTGGTGGCTGTCGCGAATAGGCCGCTCGCGCCGGAAGCGGGAGCGGTGAAGGTCACCGATACTCCGCTGACCGGATTGCCGCCGTTCGTGACTGTCGCTACCAACGGGAGTGTAAACGCGGTACTGACGGTCGCGCTCTGTCCTCCTCCGCTGGTGGCAGTGAGGATTTCCGTCGAGCCCGAGGTGTTGGTCAAAGCGAAGTTGACCGATTTCGGTCCGGACGTGGCCATCACGTTGTAGGGACCGCCAGCCGTCGCGTTTGCAGTGAAGATATGCGAGGTGGCTTGGCCGTTCGAGCCGGTCACCTCGGTATCGGTGGTGGCGTTTGTGCTCGCAAATAGGCCGCTCGGGCCGGTAGTGGGAGCGCTGAAGACCACCGTAATATTGCTCACCGGATTGTTGTTAATGTCCGTTACTGTCGCTACCAACGGGCTAGTAAACGCGGTGCTGACGGTCGCGCTCTGTCCGCCTCCGCTGGTGGCAATAAGGTTTGCCGGCGGGCCGGTGTTGGTCAAAGCGAAACTAGCTGACGTGGTCGCTCCTGACGTCGAGGCGGTTACGTTGTAGGGTCCAGCCGTCGTGTCAGCGGTGCACGTGACGGATGCGTTGCCGTTGGCGTCGGTAATGCCGCTAGTAGCGGAAAGCGTGCAACTCGCGCCGGATGAGGGAGCGGCGAACGTCACCGTTGCGCCGGGTAGGGCCGTTCCGTTTGAGGTTACATTCGCAACCAGGGGCGCGGCGAAAGCCGTGCCAACCGATGCGCTCTGGTTCGACCCGCTGCCCGCCGTGATGGCTATGGTCGGCGCAGCTGTGTTTGTCAAAGCGAAACTAGCGGACGTCGTCGCCCCTGACGTCGAGACGGTTACGTTGTAAGGGCCCCCGACCGTCGAGTTGGCCGTGCACGTGACAGACGCGTTGCCGTTGGTGTCGGTGGTCCCGGTAGTGGAGGAAAGCACGCAGCTCGCGCCCGATGCAGGAGCGGCGAACGTCACCGTTGCACCGCTTAGCGCCGTTCCGTTCGAGGTTACATTCGCGACTAGGGGCGCGGCGAAAGCCTTGCCAACCGGTGCGCTCTGGCCTCCTCCGCTGCCCGCCGTGATGGCTATGGTCGATGCGACGCTGGCTGTGTTCGTCAAAGCGAAACTAGCTGGCGTGGTCGCCCCTGACGTCGTGGCCGCCACCGAGTACGACCCGGATGTCGAATTCGCAGTGAATGCCGAAGAGGTGGCGATACCACTCGTGTTGGTCGTCACGGTGTCCGTAATTGCGGGCGTCGCGGTCGCAAACAGGCCGCTCGCGCCCGTCGATGGAGCCGTGAAGGTCACCGAAACACCACTCGCCGGCGATCCGTTGGAAGTAACGGTCGCTACTAACGGGTTCGTGAACGCGGTGCTGACGGTCGCGCTCTGTCCTCCTCCGCTGGTGGCTGCGATGGCTATGGTCGGCGCGCTCGCCGTGTTCGTCAAAGCGAAACTAGCTGGCGTGGTCGCCCCCGTGGCCGAGGCCGTTACCGAGTACGACCCGGTCGTCGAGTTGGCGGTGAATATCTGAGACGTGGCGATGCCGCTGGCATTGGTCGTCTCGGTATCTGTAACTCCGGGCGTCGCGGTCGCGAAGGTGCCGCTCGCGCCCGACGATGGAGCAGTGAAGGTCACCGAAACGCCACTCGCCGGCGATCCGTTGGTGGTAACCGTCGCCGAGAGCGGGCCGAACGCGCTGCCGACCATTGCGCTGGCCGTGTATCCGGTGTTTGCCGTGATGTTTGTGACCGGTGGCGGCGTTATGTTTGAGCCTGACGAACCGCAACTGGTCAAGAAACCCATGGCCAGGCAAACCAGGGCGATAGTAAAAATGTTGGCGAAAATTCTCAGGTAAGTTTTACGGTTCACAGGGACTCCCCTCCTTGCGCGGCCTTCTGGCTGGCGCGTTCACGCGACTGCGGCGAGCGGGGGACGCCGTACTGGTTGCGAATCGTATAGACTTGGCCGCTGGCTTTGACCGTGCGGACGATGAAGACCTGTTTGTCATTGATCGTCTTCATGACGCCGGTTACTTCGACTGGTTCTCCAGCGCTGACTGAGAGCGCTCCTTTACCTTGCAGGCCCCATTTTCCGAGACTGGCATCCACCTGGCCGGAGGTCGTGTCGAGCACCAGGTGAGAACCGAAGAGCATTCCCGCGGCGGGTTTGGCGAGCACACTCGATACCGTGCCGGTGAGTGTGATTTCCTTGGCGATGTCGTAGAACGTGTGGGACTCGCGTTCGGATTGGGCAACAAGTGGAACAGCCAGAATCGCCAACAGCAGGCTGGCCAGTAGCCCCGCGATCAGTCGTGTGGGTTGGATGCCGCGATTACTCATAGTGCTCCTCAGTCGCCGAAAGATGTGTGGGGGAAGCTTGTGGTCTGTGCGCAGCCCGAGCGCTGCCTTACGGGGGAGATACAGGGTAATGTGTTCGAGGTTAAAATGCAACCCCGACGTTTAGTAGGTAGGGCTCAGCCACTACCGCCTGGTAGTAGGTCAGTCTCTGGGGCCACCGCCATAATCAGGAGCGGACATTCCTGACTGGATTTGAGGCCGCGATGATTTCGAAAGTATGGCCATGGTGCTGACCGAACCTGAGTACGTTCACTGATTCGAGGCGCGCATGCTGGGCAAGAGGCCGATCCGTATGGAAATACTTCTTATAGGCTGCAATCCAATCCGTGGCGATGTCGCGCTGTGCCGTAGATAAATCCAACTCCCCACCACAGACCATTTCGTGGAGACGTTCTTCCAGGGCGTCCTTAACGTAAGCATTCCACGTCCGGGAAGTGTAGGGCTCCGGCCATAGATTGTGGATCTCTTCCACGCCACCCAATCCAGGAGCAATCAGGTAGTCGATTTCGTAATCGCTGGCGCGAGCGTTGACGATTCCATACTTCTGAAGGACCTCTTGACGCAACGACGCTGATACTTCACCCACCACTTCCTCATGAGCCATTGAACAAACGTCGCTGATCGTAACTCTCCGCGTTGCGCCCGGTGTAAGACTGCGGTCCGGAAGCGCGCCGCGTTCGAATGCGGCAACGATCGAGTTTGCCGCGCGCGGTGTGGAATGGTGGGCCAGGACACTGCCTGCCGCCGCGGCAATGAGGACCGCTGCACCGATAAATGCCGCAGCGCGCGTAGCCGAGGTCAATTTGAGCGAGGTGAAGTGGAGGAACCACCGCCACGTATTGGCCTCGGGTTTCGAAGCCAGTTCGGCTAGCTGCGCTTTCAATAGCGCACGCGGACCGGCGATGGGGGGCAATTGGGAATCGAGAGTCTGACGGTGGGCCCGCGCGAAGTCGGCAATGGTCTCTTCGATTTCTGCCATGCGAGCGCGGCAGGCCCAGCACTCGGCGAGGTGGGCGTGAACCTGATCGGCCCGACGGGTTGAGAGTTCGCCGTCCGCCGCCTGAAGCATTTCCTGATCCGATAAGTGATCTGATAAGTGAAGGTCCGACTGGTGAAGGTCTTCGCTCAGCATAGCTTTATCTCCCGTCCGCACGGGTCAACCGTGCCAGTGATCGTGTCAGCGAAATCGATACGGCTCCCAGAGACATTCCGAGCACGGTTGCTATTTCGCGGTAGCGGAGGCCCTCAGCACGCAGCCTAAGGCAACCTTGATCCGTTTCGGGGAGAGCATGAACTACGGCCAGCAAACGGTGGCGCCTTTGAGCCGACGACAACTGTTCTTCAGGATCAGGTGAAGGGTCAGTCTGCTCATCGGTAACTGTCCAGTCGGAGGTTGTTTTGGCGTGCGACCTTTTGTTCGCATACAGTTGTTTCAGCGCGAGATTATGCGCGACGCGGAAGAGCCAGGCGCGAAGATTTCTCCGAGATCTGCGTAGTTGGAGATGCCGGAAGAGGGATAAGAACACTTCCTGGATGACTTCCTCCGCATCATGCACCGGAATGCCCAACGAGAGTGCATAGCGGAAAAGCGGATCACGAAATTGCTCAAAGAGTTCCATGACCTCGCGTTCGATCTCCGAAGGCTTCGCCGAAAGCGCCGCGTCAGCGGCGTTTGGGAAAGACCGCTCGTTGATCGAATTCGTGGGAGGCATCATGCTCGGGTCCGTAACTCGGGTCCCTGAAATGTATATTCCATCCCCCGCTCTTCTGTTCAGGGTTTTTTTGACTTTTTTAAACTCTCAGAAGGAGACTGAAAATAAAGACTGAACAAAACAGCCGGAATCGGAATTTTCAAGTTGAAGGGCGAAAAACGCTGCGTGCTCTCCGAAGCTAGCTATCCCAACTGGATGACAACTAAAAGATGACGAAGAAGGCGTTGATCATTGCCGTACTCTTGTGGGCTCTGACCATGCTGGCGCAAAGCACCACTGGGGAATTGCGTTTAACCGTCACCGATCCCTCGGGATTGGCCGTGAGGAGCACGGTTGAACTCATCAGTCAGAGCAGCGAGTATCGCCACACCTTCACTACCGACGACCAGGGCAACCTGGATGCCAAGCGCCTGCCCTATGGAATCTACCAGGCCAGGATCCGTGCGCAAGGCTTTGCTGAGGTTTCTGAGTCGGTCGAAATACGCTCCGCGCTTCCGCTGGATCGCGCGATTCGGCTGAAAGTGGCTTCCGTTAACGAATCGGTGAACGTCAGCGCGTCCGGCACATTGGTCGATCCCTATCGTGCAGGCTCGGTCAATGAGATGGGGTTGGAGACGATTCAGAACCGATTGACCGCGCTGCCCGGCCGCTCCATGCAGGACTTGGTGAACTCAGAACCTGGCTGGCTTTACGAAGGCAATGCCGTTCTCCATCCCCGCGGATCGGAATATCAGGCGCAATTTGTAGTGGATGGGATTCCACTCACCGACAACCGTTCACCCAGCTTTGGCCCCGAAGTCGAAGCCGACGACGTTGATTCCCTCAAGATTTATACCGCCGGCATTCCCGCGGAATATGGCAGAAAGATGGGCGGAGTGGTTGAGGTCAATACGCTCAAAAGCGCAGATCCGGGGTTTCACGGCCAATTCACCCTTTTCGGCGGCACCTATGCTACGGGCGGGATCAATACCCAGGACCAATACACGTGGAATAAGAATATGTTTGGCCTGAGCGCCTCCGGGAACATGACGGGCCACTATCTCAACCCGGTGGTGCCTGAGAATTACACCAACGACGGCACCACCGGCAGTTTTTCGTTGAGCTATGAGCGGGAACTCACGCCGAAAGACCGCCTCACTCTGATTGTCCGCCATGAACTGGCGCGCTATGAAATCCCCAACGAACTGGTGCAGGAGAACGGAGCATATTTGCCGAACGCGAACAACACCACCGGCTGCCCACCCGTTCCCCCCAGCCGGGAGCCGAGCGATTGCGTTTTTATTCCCGGCGGGCAGCTACAGACTGGCGACAACTTTGAAACCATCGGGAGCATTGCCTACCAGCACATTTTTTCCTCCGACACGATCGGTGTGCTGCGAGGAATGTCCCGCGATAGCTCCACCGACTTTTATTCCAACGACGCCTCGTGGCCGCTCAATGCCACCCAGCATAACGACTTTAAGGAGATCTATTTCAACGGCAGCGTCTCTGTTCATCATGGCAGGCAGGAATTTAAAGCGGGAGTAGAATCCGATGCCATCTTCCTGCACGAAAACACCAGCTACGTGATACCCGACTGTGCAAATCCTAACGATCCGCAATGTCCTATCAATCTGGGGATATTGGATTCCGGCGCGATCACCTTTGCCTTTCAAGGCCAGCGTCCGGATCTTGAGCAAGCGGCCTATATTCAGGATTTAATCCGCCTCGGCAATTGGACGGTCAATGCCGGCCTCCGCTGGGATCATTACCAACTGTTGCTGAACCAGAATGCAGTCAGCCCGCGCCTTGCCGTCTCGCGCTATTTCCCCACCATCGGCTTAAATATTCACGCCTCCTATGACCGGATCTTCCAGACGCCATCCTTGGAAAACATACTTTTATCCAGTTCTCCGGCTGCGGAGGCAATCGACACCAGTGTTCCCGCACTGCAACTGCCAGTCCAGCCTTCTCACGGGAACTATTATGAATTGGGAGCCACGAAAGCATTCTTCGGGAAGCTGCGGCTAGATGCGAATATGTTCCGTCGTCAAGTAAACAATTACGCCGACGACTCCCAAATTCTGAGTACTGGGATCAGTTTTCCCATCGCATTTGACCACGCCATTCTCTATGGCGGGGAGGCCAAGCTCGAAGTTCTACGATGGGGGCGGTTCTCCGGCTTCGCTAGCTACTCCTATATCGTCGGAAATGCCTGGTTCCCGGTGACGGGCGGATTGTTCCTGGGAGATGATGCAATCAATCCGACCACCGGGCATTTTCCGGACTCGCAGGACCAGCGGAATACGGTGCGCTCCCGTGTCCGCTATCAGGTCGCCCCGCGGTTTTGGATCGCCGTGGGAGCCGACTACAACAGCGGACTGCCGTTTCAACCGGATTTAACTCCTCAGCAATATGCCACGGAATACGGTCAAGTGGTGATTAATCACCTCAATTTTAATCTTGGCCGCATCAACCCCTACTTCACGCAGAATGCTTCGGTGGGCGCCGATCTCTACCAGCGGGAAAAACGCTCGATACGCTTTCAGGGCGACGTCGCGAACCTGGGCAACACACTTGAAGTAATCGACTTCGGAGGACTGTTCTCCGGCAACGCTCTTGGTCCGGGACGCCAATATACCGCTCGCCTTGTAACTACATTCTAGGACCCGATTCTAGGACCCGCAGCGGTTCATCGTGTGCCGCATGAGCCTGCGCGAGAGGAACCCGAACGAGCCCAGGCCGCGAGAGCTGTCTGATAGCATCATATTTTGGGAAAGGATGTGTGATGAGATCTGGACAAATCCGCTTCTGGTTGTTGGCCGTTGTCTTAATCTCCCCGGCGGGAAGACTTTTCGGGCAGGTAGTACCGAGCAACGTTCCGAGCAACGTTCCGACCAATGTTGCCTACGTGAGCGAAGAGGAGGGCGGGGTTAGCCTGATCGACTTAGACACGCTGAAGGTGATTCGCAGAGCCCAACCCAATGATGTCTCGCCACGAGGACTGGCGGTGACGTTTGACGGAAAATACATCATCACATCGAACAAGAATACAAGCGATGCTGCGATTTTCAGTACGCCGGACCTGAGTTTGCTTAAACGAATTCATATCGGAGAAAGCCCCGAATTCATCAAGATCAATCCCGCTGGTGACAGGCTTTTTGCGACTTTCGAACCCAGTTCGGAGGGCGGACCTCCAGGTGGCGCGAAAGCAGGAGCCGCGGGAGCGGGAGCCACGAAAGCCGCCGATAAGGACGATGACGAAAATGGGCCGCCGGCTCAGATCGCCACATTCCATATTGGAGATTGGACGCCGGGTCCGGTTTCCACGGCGGGCCAGGAAACGGAAGGCATCGAATTTTCACGCGATGGAAAGTTGATGTTGGTGGCCAATGAATCGCAGGAAACCATTGGAGTATTCGACGAAGCCACCGGGCGGCATCTGCGAGATATCGATCTGAAACGTTACGGAATCCGACCGCGCGGCGTCAAAGTGTCTCCCCAGGGCGACAAGTACGCGGTGACGATGGAAAGCTCTGGGACGTTACTGACAATGGATACAAGCTTCAACGTAATCAAATCTGTGCCCACCGCAGCGAAGCCCTACGGCGTCTCCTTCGACCGCGCCGGTAAGCGCATTTTTGTTTCAGCCGCGCAGGCAGGTAAGCTCCAGGTGTTTTCAGCGGATTCTCTGCAACTCCTGGCAGAAGTGCCCACCGGCAAGAGGTGCTGGCATTTCACATTTACGCCCGACGATTCCAAGATTCTGTTGGCCTGCGGACGATCGAACAATGTAGTCGTGATCGACGCCACTTCGTACAAACCGATCAGCACAATCGAAGGATTCAAGCTCCCATGGGGTATCGTGACCTACCCGAGATCCTATGGCAGCCTGGGATTGCCATAAGAGGCAACCCCTTTCATTGCGATTGCGGAAGCGCCCAGGCGAACAATACGCTGCCACTGCTGGTCAGCAAATATTGGCGACCATCGAGTTCGTAAGTAATCGGCGAACTCACGATGTAGGAGCCTGACCCCGCGTGCCAAAGGGTCTTGCCGTCTTTCGAATCTAACGCCAGGAAGTTGCCCCTGCCGTCGCCGGTGAAGGTGAGTCCCGAGTCCATGGTGAGTACTCCCGCGCCCGACTCAGGGCCGATTTCATGGCTCCAGCGAATCTTGCCGGTTTGGTAATCGATGGCCTCGATTACACCCTTGCCCCAAACGCCGTAGTCGGCACCCGCCCACCCGTAAACTCCGTCGGCCGGCTTGGCGAAGTAAATGCTCCAGCTGGGATGCGCGTTGACGATGAACAAACCGTTCTTAGTGTCGAAGCTGGGAGAACGGTAGTTGGTCATGCCTCCCTCGTCGGGCGCAATCAGGCGACCGTCGGGAGCCGGTTCCTTGGCGGGATTCGGAATCGGACGGCCTTGCGCATCGACTCCGAGCGACCAATTCACGGGGCCATAAGGAATGGTCAAGAGATTCTTCCCGTTGGTTCGGTCGAGAACAAAGAAATAGCCGTTGCGCGAAGTCTGCATGAGCATCTTCTTCGGCTCGCCGTGAAAATCTCCGTCGACCAGCACGGGAGTTTCCACGGCATCCCAGTCGTGGGTGTCGTGAGGCGACGGCTGGAACGCCCACGCGAGCTTGCCCGTGTCGGGATTGAGCGCGACGATGGAACAGGTGTAGAGATCATCGCCGGGCCGCGTCGAGCCGTTCAGCACAGGAGTCGGATTTCCGGTGCCCCAGTAGACAAGATTCAGATCGGGATCATAGGTTCCCGTCATCCATGCCATTCCGCCGGTCGTTTGATTGGGGGTTCCAGCCGGAGGAGTGGAATTCCACTGCCACTGCGTCGCCCCAGTTTCCGCATCGATCGAACGGATATAGCCGGTCAAGTTATCAAAATCTCCTGAGACGCCGACCAGCACGTGGTTCCCGACGACGAGGGGCGCCATGCTGGTCCAATAGCCCTTCCCGACATCGGCAACATCTACTTTCCAGCGCACGGTTCCGTTGTTGGCGTTGAGCGACACCAGGTGCGCATCCGGCAACAGGAAAAAGAGGGAGCCTTTATAGATGGCCACTCCACGATTTCCGATGTGCTCGCCCTGGCTCGCCGGACTAGTGTAATGCCAGATCTGGTGGCCGGAGCGTGCATCCACAGCCCAAACATTTTCGGGAACGGTAAAGTAGAGGATGCCATCGACCAGCAACGGCGAAGACTTTATGGGCGCGCTCTGGGCCGTCTGGAAAGCCCAGGCCAGGCCGAGGGTTGCGACGTTCTGCGGCGTGATCTGATCCAGCGAACTGTGACGCCTGCCGGAATAGTCACCGTGGTATCCCGGCCAACTGTCGGCCGGCGGATGCAGAAGCATCTGCTCACTCGCCCCCTGCGCCAGCAGGATGCCGGGACATGCAAACGCTATGACCGCGATCACGGTAATCAGAAATGCGTTTCTCACAAAATTCATATCGATTGCGTTTTCCAGTATTTCTCGCACAAAAAAGAATTCCGCCCTAGCGCAAGGTTTGTAAATAGGCCATCAGGTTGTGGATGTCGCTATCTGTGTATTTAGGGAACTGTTCTGCGTGAGCATTCAGAGCCGGGTCCACTTTGTACTGCACATCGTGAGTACGCCACGATTTATACCAGCCTGCGGAATCGATGACTCCAACCGTAAACTCATCGAGATATGCCAGGGTGCCGGTAATCGTTTGACCGGAAGCGAGTGTTACCGAGACTTTTGATTTCGCGTGCCTGGGATACAGCATTCGCTCTTCGAGTTCAAGGCCGCTATAACGCGATGCGAGTCCGGCAAGATCGCCGGTCGGCGAATGGCAAGCTGCACATCCGCCGGCGCCCTCGAAGTAGCGTTTGCCGGCCTCGGTGTTTCCGGTTTGGAGATCCGAGGCGTCCACGCCTTTCCGCCCGCCACTGCCCCTGCGCCCGCCCGTGTTCGCGTTGTTTTGCTGAGTGTGGATAAAGGCCACCAGACTGGCTATCTGCTGCTCCGAGCGGTCAAAGGGCGGCATGCCTTTATCGGGCCGTCCGTTGCGCACAACGGGGCCGATCTTGTCTCCGTCCACATCCGCGGTAACCAACTTTGAGCGTGTTAGATCGGGCCCGCTCTCTCCACCGCCGGCATCGCGCCCGTGGCAAAAAGAACAGTCGCTGCGGAAGAGCGCGCTGCCTTGCTGCACCAGATCTGGTGGGTACGATTTGGCCGCGTCGGCCTGGTTTTGTTTGACGTCGCTTGGTTTGAACTCGCTCTGTTTGACGTCACTCTGTTTGATCCCGCTTCCTGGTTGCTGGCTGTTGGCGGGAGTTTGCGCCGCAGAGCCCGCAACGCTCATAAGCCAGAATGCCGCCAGCAGCGCGCTGCCATGCCGAGTAAAGCGTAGCCGAGTTAGACCCAGAAAGTTCATCGCCATTAATGCTGATCAGCGGGCGCTTGTGGCCGCGGATGAGTTGCCGTGCTGCCCTCGGTCATGCCCAAAACCCACTTGATCGCCTCAAAATACATCTTTCGGATGTCAGGGTCGCTCCAGGCTTCCTCGGTGTGACCGAGCGTGGAATAAAAGACGCGTCCCTTGCCATACATCTTGTCCCAAGCCACGGCGAAATCATGGTCGGTTCTGTGGACGCGCGGATTGTTGGCGTAGTTCAGTTTCGAGGCATCCAGACTCAGCAGAACGTTGACCTTTTCGCGCGACCATTCCTTGGGCTGATAGATTTCGTCATACTTAATGAAGGCTTTGGGAAAGTGGCGAACCGCGGGAAAAGTCGGGTCTTCGTTGACGATCGGGGCGTTGAAGGTCGACCACGGGTGCTGGTCAAACCATCCGCCAATCATTTCTCCGTATTCCGGCCATTTGTAATTGGTGTCGAGGGCAGCGTGCACGCCGACGAAACCCTTTCCATCGTCCTTGATGAACGACATCATGTCCGCCTTCTGGGTGTCGTCGAGGTCAAGTTCACCGGTCGTGCTTACAAAAACGATCGCGTCGAAGTAGTCGAGATTTTTCGCGTTTTTATCAAGCTTCTTCTTCGTGATGGACCCCACATCGGTGCGCAGCATGGCGTCCCACAGGCCGCTCTCGCGGCCCATCTCGTAGATAGCCACCATTCCATCGGAGATCGAGTCGTGTTCCCATCCTTTGGTCTGACCGATCACCAGGATGTGCTTGAGCCGCACTTGCTTTTCGTGCGGCGGTGGTGGGAGCGAGGGATCCACGGCCGGCTGATTCTGTGCGGCCGCCAGAATTGGCAGGAACAGAAAGACGAGTGAAGCAATCCGAGTTGGACGCACGCGATCTCCTTCCGACAAATTCGTTTCACGAGACTGCCTGGCATGAAAGCCGGACCAGTCCCAGATTCGGTGAAACATAAAGGTAACATACCGCACCTGCGATAGAATGGCCGGTTCGATCCCAACCAGTCGATCCAAGGAGAGAATAGCGTTATGCGCGTTGGCGTTTTTACTCCCCTGTTGTCGCAACTTCCCCTGGCCGCGGTGCTCAAAAAACTCGCGGTGCTGCAGATCGATACCGTCGAATTGGCCACCGGAAACTACGTCGGCGATGCCCACTGCAAGCTCTCGATGCTCGACAATCCATCCGCACTCGCCGAGTTTCGTCAGGTCCTGGCCGATCACGGCACAAAGATCAGCGCTTTGAGTTGTCACGGCAACCCGCTGCATCCGGATAAGGATCGCGCGACGCACGATCGTGAAGTGGGCCGCAAGACAATTTTACTGGCCGAAAAGCTTGGCGTACCCATGATGGTGGACTTTTCCGGATGCCCCGGGGATTCGCCAAATGCCACGGCTCCCAACTGGGTCACGTGCCCCTGGCCGCCCGATTACCTGAAGGTGCTCGATTGGCAATGGAACGAAGTAGTCGCACCGTATTGGATTGAGCATGCGAAGTTTGCCGCCGACCACGGTGTGAAGATCGCGGTCGAGATGCACCCGGGGTTCGTCGTCTATAACCCTGAGACCATGCTAAGGCTGCGCTCCATCGCCGGTTCGAATGTGGGTTGCAACTACGATCCCAGCCATTTGTTCTGGCAGAACATCGATCCCATCGCCGCCGTGCGCGTGCTTCACGACGCCATCTTCCACGTCCATGCCAAGGACACGCAAATGTATCCCAGCAACCTTCCGCGCACCGGCGTGCTCGATACCAAACCATACACGCAGGAGCGCGAACGCAGCTGGATCTTCCGCACCTGCGGCTACGGTCACGGCGCTGAGTTCTGGAGCGAGCTCATTTCCACGTTGCGGATGTTTGGCTACGATTACGTCATGTCGATCGAGCACGAAGACAGTTTGCTGTCGCCGCAAGAGGGGCTGACCAAGGCGGCCAACTTCCTGAACGGCATCGTCATTCGCGAGCAACCCACGGCCGCGTGGTGGACATAATTTGTTGGACGTAATTTAGTGGACATGATTTGGTGGACATAATTTAGGACGGGAATCGATGACACAAGTCAGAACCGCAATTTTCGGCACCGGCTTTATGGGCCGCGTCCATCTTGAAGGAGTGCGGCGAGTCGAGTTCGTGGAAGCGGCGGCGATCGCCGGCAGAAACGTCGAGGCCGCGCGACGACTGGGCGCAGGCTTTTCCGTCCCCACGATTGCGACCGACTACCACGCGATCCTGCGCGATCCGGCCATCGATGCGGTCCACATTTGCACGCCTAATGCCCAGCATTTTTCCATGGCCAAAGATGCGCTCAATGCGGGCAAGCACGTGCTCTGCGAGAAACCACTGGCCACGAGCGTGGAAGAAGGCGAAGAGCTTGTTGCTCTGGCGGCGAAGCAGGGATTGCGCAACTGCGTCTGTCACAACCTGCGCTACTACCCCATGGTGCAGCAAATGCGCGCGATGCGCGAAGCGGGAGATCTGGGTGAAATTCTCGTGGTCCAGGGTACATATTCACAGGATTGGCTTTTGTATGACACGGATTGGAACTGGCGCGTCGAGACCAAGGCTCCCTCCCGTTGCATGGCGGATATCGGGTCGCACTGGTTTGATATGGCCGAGCACGTCACAGGCCTGCGCGTGAACTCGCTCTGTGCCGACCTTCAGACATTCCATGCAACACGGAAGCAGCCGAAACATTCCGTCGAGACCTTCGCCAATAAGTTGCTGGGACTGGAAGACTACATTGAAACGCCGGTGGATACGGAAGACTTCGGGGCTGTGATCTTTCGCATGGGAACACGAACTCGCGGCAGCATGACGGCCAGCCAGGTTTCGGCGGGACGAAAAAACGGACTCAGCATCGAGATCTACGGCACGAAGTCTTCTGTGGCGTGGCGGCAGGAGCGTCCCGACGAACTATGGGCCGGTCACCGCGACGACGCCAATCAGATCTTCATCAAAGATCCTTCTCTGCTAAAACCCGTGGCACGCGCCTTCGCCGATCTGCCTGGCGGACACAGCGAAGGTTACGACGACACATTCAAGCAAGTCTTCCGAAGGTTCTACGCATCGATTGGCACACCGACCGCGGCACCCGAATATCCGCAGTTCACCGATGGGCTGCGGCAACTGACTATCCTGAACGCTGAAATGCAAAGCCATCGGATGCGGGGTTGGGTCGACCTGTAAACTCAGAGCCCCGTACAATATCAATATGCGTTCTTGCTGTTGAAGATGCGCAGCAGGGTCATGGTGATAATCTGCAGATCGAAGGTGAGGCTCCAGTTACGCAGATAATACAGATCGTACTCCACGCGCTTGGCGATCGAAGTGTCGCCGCGCCAGCCGTTCACCTGGGCCCAGCCTGTAATGCCGACTTTGAAGGTGTGACGGAAGTTATAGCGGTCGATTTCCTCGAGGAACCTCTCCACAAAATAGGCTCGTTCCGGTCGCGGACCGACGATGCTCATATCCCCTCTCAAAACGTTGAGAAATTGCGGTAGCTCATCGAGATTCGTTTTCCGCAGGAAAATGCCCACTGCGGTTCGCCGTGGATCGTTGTCGCAGGTCCAGCGCGTATCTCCTTCCTCCCGGCTTCCCACCCGCATGGTGCGAAACTTCAACATGCGAAATACACGGCCGTTCAACCCAACCCGCTCCTGGCTAAAGAAGACCGGACCACGGCTGGAGATCTTGACGGCGAGGGCGATGAGCAGAAAAATCGGCGACGTGATCAGAAGAATGATAAGCGAGAGCACCAGATCGAAGGCGCGCTTCTGAAAGAGATAAGAACCGGTCTCCGCCAGCGTGGGCTGGAGATCCAGCATGTGAATCCCTCCCAGATCGATCAGGCGATCACGGATGCCCACTCCTTCCCCAAGGTCAATCACAACCCTGGTGGGCACGCACAGTTTCCCCAACGCAGGCGCCACCTTCTGAATGTCGATCAAGCGGGCGGCAGGGAGCGCGATGACGACGTCGTTGATCGAGTGCCCGTTGGAGAAGTGCGGAATCTGATCCATTTCATACACCGGGCCTTCCACAGCTATCTCCTGGTCGGGTAACCGCACGAAGCCGACAACTTTGCAGGGAAGGACCTCCCCGTGCAGGAGCGAGGTCGCTACCCGGCGCGCGAACCGATCTGTGCCAACCATGAGAATCTTGACTTCGTTTCTGCCATTCTTCCGTAGCATTTCCAACAACACCCGGGTGAGGATGCGAGTGGCAGTCGCCAGAAAAAAAAGGGTGACGGCGCTAAGACCAATTACAAGCCGCGAGTAGCTGGCCTGGCGGTACAGGAACCCGAGCGCCATGACCACTGCGTAAGTGAAGGCCAGCGCCTCCAGCAGTCGTCGGCTTTTTCCGCCGGGTGCGTATAGTTGCTCTACATTCCAAAGCCCGGACTCTTCCGCGGCGATCGCCCAAACGATCGTAGTAAGCAATACGATGCCCCAGTACGATGGCAAACCTGCGGGCTCGTTGCGGGAGAAGAAGAGATTAAAACCGAATCGCACTTTGACCGCGATGAAGTAGGAACAGGCAGGCAACAGCAACGTCAGAATCTTCAGTTTGAAGCGGACATAGCTAAGGCGACTGCGAATCATACAAATCACCCTCTTCTAGTGCAGAATGACGAAGGGCCCGAACTCCTCCTCTTTCTGTTTCACTCGAAGACCATGCCGAAAATACTCCATTCGTTATCTCCTGAAACGCGACAACACCTGCGCTGATCGCTCAAGTTCTAAAACAATCAGTTGCTTGCCACAACGTTAGTGCACCCACCAGCGGATTTGCTGGCGCGAAAACTCGGAGGGAAGCAGCAACCCGAGTCGCGTCGCGGGACATGAAAGTCTGTCGTCGCTTCGGCGAAGTCTGTAGCTGGCTGATTTTTCAATAATCTAGACGGCATAGGCTCTGCTTGTCAACAAAAACACGTCCTAAGGTAAGGCGAATCGTGACAACAGACCCGGCAGACCGAGTGATCCCGGAAGAAAGCGGGGGACCACGGCCAACCAGCACCAACCCAAAGTTCAGAGCGGAGGTGGCTGCGACTTCAACAGAACGGCCATTCCCCTCCGGCAGATCAGGTGCATTATGGGCCATCGGGGTATAGCTTTGGTGGAGCGCATTTCTCGGAACCCCAACAGCACTGAAAAGTTTCGGGACGAAGACAAATCTTGCCGCAATAGAGGTGAGAGACCCCGACGTGCCCCCGCGCTAGCCGGATCCGAACCCAAGCGCGAAGACGCGCGAAAAGTCGTTGCGCGGGGCCTAGAACGCCCGCTCCAGAGGAGAAGTTCGGGGCTAGTTTCCGAGGGAGGGCTAACTCCGCGAGATGAGACATACGGAGATACGCCGGAAATCATCGACAACCAGTCTAGAGCCCACCAAACTGGAGTCCATGCCTATCTACCGTTATTCCGTGGTCGACGCGGTCGTGTTCCGGACGAGCTACAATCCCCGAAAGTTCAGGACAACCAGAAGGTTGCAATTTGTAACTGGCAGTTTGAACCCTCATCCGAAGAAACTTCGATGGCAAGTGCCCCCACAACGGATTGCTTCGGCAATCCGCTCCTTTCGAGGTTATGACTGGAAGGCGTTGGCACACTCCCGAGTGTGCTCTCGTACGACCAGTTCAATGTCCCTTTCTGCGCTACTTTCTTCGGCTCGCGTTGGCGGCCTCAGCCGCGAGCTTCAACTCCTGGTTCACTTGGGCCAAAAGCTGCCTCGCCTTTTCCGCGTGTCCCTTCATATCGTAGGTGTTGTCTTTCTGCGCGGCGATGATGTAGTTGTTGGCTTGAACGACATGGCTTTGTGCTGCTGCCAGGTTGGGGTGCATGCTCTGGTTAATGTCTTGCACCGGCTCCTGAGCCAGCGTCACGCCGCTGATCAATAACGCCCCAAGCATCGTGCTGGCCAACAGATTTCGTTTCCTCATATCAGTTTTCCTCGTCTTAAACAGCAGAATTTGGTGCCTTCCAGTCTAAACTAAAAATTGCTCTTCAGTGTTCGAGCCATTAAAGCAACACTGAAAAGCTTCTGCATTCGTCATAGTCCACACTGCATAACAACGGTGTAGGTCTCACCTGCTGCCGGGGTGAAGGCCGCGCCTGTGCTGGTGAACGCGGTGAATGTGGTCGAACTGGCCGACCACGATGACTGCTTTAACATAATTGCTCCGCCAGAACCTGTGATCCCGTTGACGTTCATAGTGCAAACGGGAGGAGAGGAAAAGGCTTGTGAGAAGGTAACGGCAACCGTCGGGTTGGATGTATAACCCGTCGAGCCGGTGGTGATCGTAAACTCGTTGTACTGGGTGTATTGAGTCCTTGGGCCCGACAGCGCAACTGACCCTCCGCCGCTGCCCCAACCGGTTAGAACGATGTTTTTGGTCGTTTGCGCCGTCCCCTGATTCGCGACCAATAATTTAGCCGAAACGGTTGAACCCGTAATAAGCGCACCAGAATAGTAGTTGTTTCCCTTTGAACTGACCGTTACTCCATTTGCCTGGATTCCCGATAAATTGTAGACCGCCGAGCCAGTGAATAAGTCTGTGTTGGCATACTTTGTGGCATTGAAGATTGATCCCACGAAGGAGTTGTTGGCAGAAGTCAGTTTTCCAAAGTAGGACGCTTGTGACGAAGGTGGCCCAACCATCGTGAAAGTGGAACCGAAGTCTGCTACCCACCCAGCAGTGGTAGTAGCGTCGAAGAACGGACCGTAGCCCGCCTCAATAAAATAGCAGTTGATACTGACGAATCCGGTCTGAATAGGAGCCGGATCTGTCGTGCCATTTCCATTAACGTCGAAGCTATCATTGATCAGCTCGAAGCACCATGCCGGGCAAAAAGCGGGAAATGGAACATAAATCGCATAGGTCTTATTATTGTTGACGCTTGAGGACTGGATGACGATGTTCTCTCCGGAATTAGCGGCCCCCGTCATTACCGATATCGCGGAAACGTTGCCGAAAAGTGCACTCTCAAAGATCATGATGGAGTACGCGTTGTTGCCAAAAGCTACCCCGACTGCGAAACCATTGATCCGCACACGGTTAATATTCTGGTGTTCGCCGAGCGCTGTAGACTGAGAGCAGGGAGAGCCGCCGCAATTGGTGCCAGGATCACCGCCAAGAAAGATTCCGCCGGACGAAGAAGTGAGTCCGCTAAGTGTTAAATCCTCGATAGCGCCTTCTGGGTTTGCCCCGGTGTTCACTGTATCGGCGACGACAATCGCATACGTAGATTTCGCTCCGTTCCACAAGAGATTTGTATTGATCCCACCTGCGCCATCCAGCTTTAAGCAGCGAGGTTTTACGATGGTGGTGGATTGCTTCCAACTCCCGGCCGGCAGGTAGATCGTTCCACAGTGCGATCCCCCAGGGGTCACGGGAAGCTGGGTGATCGCAGCATTCGTCCATGCTCCGATATCCGAACCGGAACACCAAGAGGGCGCCTGGGAAGTTCCGCAATCGGCTGGGTTGTACATTCCCAACACTGCGTTAGTGTCTCCCGTGGTTGGCAGGTCAAATCCAGGAATGATCCCACCGCCGCTCGGGTAGCTGCTAATCGTGTACATGTTGGTGTTCATCAGGTTGCCCCAGCTAAGAGTGCCGTGGACTGGCACATTGAGGCCGATATTGGGTCTGGTCTGCACGATGGCAGCGCTGGCGAAGGTGATGATAAGTAAAAGTCGGCGCATGATTGTGGTCCGGGGAAGATAACTCCGCCTGGGATGGGTATTATCAAACGTCAGCAGTCCACCGCCTGTGGAACGGCTCGCCTGAACAAATCTCGCCCAGTTTTTTCCTTCCAGTTCAGATTAAGCTACTGCCCGGCATTGACACACATCGGTCGTTGGCCCATAATGGCCTTACTTTATCCGTCCAAAACGTACCACATCTGGGCAAGAGATAGGTAGCACTCGAACCGAATCCAACAGGAGGAGGCGGGTCGGCGTGCAGCAATCAGTACAGGAGTAAAAATAACGGGAGAAAGGTTGAACATCCAAGAGCACATGAAAATACGCCTCCTGATATTCGTCTTTCTGATGTTGATGGTTGCGCTGCCGGTGTATGCCTACGGAGACCCAACCGGCGGCATGTTGTTTCAAATGCTCACCCCAATACTAGCGATGATTTGGGGACTGTGGATGATTCTTGCGAAGAGCATTCGTCGTGGTACAGCCAATTTCGTCCGCAAGTTCCGGAACGTGAAGCCCGACGACCAGGTGCCGGCGGATCAGCAGGCTTCTGAAAAAGCGAACTAGTGAATTCCCGCCCCTAAGCCGAGCCTCTGTTGACCGGGCCGCTTTCGACGCCTAGTCGAGTCTCCGGCCAATCATAACCTTTCGCGGATATAATCTTTCCCCACATTTTGTCCACGCGCGCCTTTTGGGCGGGCGATAGAGTGAACCGGTTAGGCTTGTAGTCCGCCACGCTGGCCATGTGCTGCTCGACGCTTGCACGCACACTCTCGAAATCTCCCAGTCCCAGTTCATGGTACAGTCGCGCCACCTGCGTGACGGGATCAGCCACCAGGTCTTCGTAGCGGACTCGGGCGAGGAACCGTCGATCGAGATCAGAAGCTCCGTCGGAAATCCCCTGTTCGTGGACGAGGTAGGCGGCCAGCACGAATTCCTCGATTTCGTCGGGGGAGAAATCCTCTAGGCTGTGCGACCCAAGCAGCGTGTTCCAAAGCTTGAGGTTCGACGCAAACACTTCGTACGGGTTGCGCTCGATGATGACGTAACGCGCCTGGGGAAACAAAGTCCGCAAACTGGAAAGCCTAAACCCGTGTGATGGCGACTTGAGCACCATCGGCTTAGCTTGTTGAACAGTGAGGAGCTGCAGGAAATACTTCAAAGTGGAGGACCAGCGAACCTGTTCTTCGGCTGGAGCTTGACTCAGACCGAGCAACAACCGCGGGTTACGCATCAGAGAAGGGACGAGCAATGCTTCATAGGGAGAAGGCGCGCCAAGCGCAAGGAGCGCAAATTCGTCTTCTTGAGGCGATGCCCAGGAATAGAGCATGTTATCCATCGGCCTCCGAGTGCGCTCCTCGATCGACCGCTGGCCTATCCGCCGCTCGCTCAGCAGAAAATGAGAAGGGTTCAGGCAGGCGTAAGTGCTAGGAAAGCCAAACTGTGGATCGCAACAGAGGAGTTCATGCAGGAAGGTGGTGCCGGACCGCCAGAAGCCAAGGATAAAAATCGGCGGCGACGGAACCGAGCCTTTGAGTTCGCTCGCATAACTTCTTTGTTGTAACCCAGCGAGCAAGGAATGAACCGAGCCACTCAACCAATAGAGGAACCGAGTCCGCCGACCCAGGCATTCGCGGTGCGGGTCAATTTTGAGGACAAGACGTTTCCAGGCCTCGAGCGATAAGCGAAGCCGCGCCTTTTTTTTACCCAGGGTGTCTTGCTTCGGCACACTCGTCACCTGAGGGTGGTGGGCTGTTCGTTGGCCTTTTTTAGTCGGGCGATCAGGAGGTCGTGCATGCGCTTTGCGACGTCCGGTTCGGATCCCACCAGATTATTTTCTTCGGAAGGGTCGGTCTTGTAGCGATAGAGCTCCTGCTCTTGGGTGTCGAGGTGAATCACGTATTTGAAGTTATCATCCACAATCGCCAACGTGCCCCTCGTGATGGGGCTGAAGCTGCTATCGGCCTCGAGCACCATGCTAAAGACGGGCCTCGGTGCGAGTGTTTTGCCCTCAAGTGCAGGGCGAAGCGATGTGCCGTCTGTCCAACTGGGCGCCGGCACCCCAATCAAATCGAGCAGGGTTGGCAGCAAATCTGCCTGCTGTGCAGACTGGGCGATGGACCCGTGTTGCTGCTGCCCCGGCAAGTGAATCAACAACGGAATGTGGATGAGGCCTTCGTAGAGGTCAGGCCCGCCGTGGAGAAATTCGCCGTGTTCGAAGGATTCGCCGTGATCTGCCGTGATGATCACTATCGCTCGATCAAGGCGGCCGGTTTGTTCGAGCCAGTCAAGATAATCACCGACCACCTGATCCGCGTACAAAACCATCTCATCGTACTGCGCCCGAAGTTCTGAAGAAGTCAGGCCTCCAGGCAACCGGGTACCACGCACCTTCTCCCATGTTTCCCTCGGTGCGAAGCGCATTCGGTACGGGGGCGGAGGCCAATAGGGGTCGTGGGGCGGGAAAATGTGTGTCCAGACGAACATCGGTTGTTGATCGTCGCGGGATTCGAGCAACGTTCGAGCCCGATCAAATACCGCCTTGGCGGAATACGGATAACGGCGCCAAATCATCATGTCCACAAAATTAGCCAGACCGCCAAGACGCCGGAGCAAGGAAATGAAAATGGTGGATTGACCATTGATGCCGGCCGGATTGCTCTGCCATACTCCGCCCAGCCCCAATGGAGTTGCATATGCTGCCGCATCATAGGATTCCAGTGTGGCGTGGGAGAAAGGGGTTGCATACACGTTCGAACCAATCATCGCGGTGTAGTATCCGCGCTGCCGCAATAGCGCCGGCAAAGTTTCCTCGCGAACGGGACCTCGCAGAAATCCGCCGAGGTGGAATACGCGATGAGACCACGGCAACTTGCCCGTCTCGATTGAAGTAGTCGTGGGACCCGTTAAATTTGAGTTGGCGATAAAATTCTCAAACGTAAAGCTGCGCTGAGCGAATCGCTGCAGATTAGGGGTCGTCGGACGGGCATATCCGTACGCCGACATATCCTCCGCCCGAAGCGCATCCATCGAGATCAGGTAAATGTCCGGCGGCCTCGAGCCGGCAAACGGTTTGGCCGGGCCCATGAAGGCCCGGAAAGGGTGAACTCCATATGCCAACAGAATGACAGCGAAGGGAACGCCGAGAGCGAGATGGACCCACCCGATCGGTGCCAGTCGAACTCGGCAGAACTTCTGGACGCTGGATAGTCCGAATCGGGAAAGTCCGGCCGCGCAAATTCCAGTTAACGCGAGTCCCGACAACAATGAGGCGAGATCCCCAGGGTGCCAGCCAGGAAACATCCGCAGTCGGATCGCGGCCAACAAGTCAAGGACAAAGTACGAAAACGGAAATGCCAGCCATAAACACCAGCATATCCATGTGGAATATCGTCTCGTCCAAGGGATAATGCAAAGAGTTTTGGCCACCAGTAAGACGCACAACCACCACGTAGCGCTCACTCCCAAGAGTACGATCAGCGCCACCCCTACTTCCAGAGCAATCTCCCAGGGTGTCATTTGCAAAGAAAGAGAGTCGACATATTCCAATAGCGTTATTTCCAGACTTGAGCACAAAAGCGCTGCGATGCTGGCAAAGCCGAGCAGCGGGAGCAGTTCGATTTGCTTTAAGGAGGGGGCAGTGTCCTTCGCTGTCTCGGTGAAAATTTCAGTTATTAGGGGCATTTGGTTTGAGTGCCACTGGCACCGAACGCGAAAATTAAGCGTACGGCGAAGGGCCCCTGGTTGGTTTGAAGTGCTTTCCCATCATTTCGTGGTAGACGCAGTGTACCACGCTGAAGGGCGGCTGTGAGTCTACAAGCTACGAACTTCAATTAGAAAGCATCACTAGGAAAGAGAACGGCCCACCAGGAAGGACACCGCCACGCCAACGCCACGTGGAGCCCCCATTAAAGTGCGGTTTCGGCGATCATTCCGATGATGGGCGGTTGGCACTGTTAAGTTCGAGCAGATCATTTCCGCAGTTCCGTTTCTCACCCTGACCCTTCCCGCTCAACCCCTTCCTAAATCCTCACCCGCATATGACGGGGAGTGGAATTTATTTAGGCTTATGCAACAATGGTTGAGGGTTCCTAGGAGACGAGAGGGCTTTCGGCGCTGGTTGGAACGTGGCCGTACTCCGTATGAGCAGGCGTTCCAGGGAGTTCTAGAGATCATCATGGTAATACTGGTTGGATGTTTTGCGGCTCGCGCGTGGTGTATGTTGTTGGGAGATGCTGGTGTATTAGAAGCATTCGGGCCGAGCACCAGTGCCTCGACGGTCTTCGGGAGTGGTCCCGGCGATTAGAACCCGCCATGATCTACGCTGATCAGAGATGGATTGGGGACCATGGTATCGGCCGATTTGCACGGCACGTACTTGCCGGTCTTGATTATCGTAAAGTTCCGCTGGCATCGCATCCGGCCGCGCCGTTTGACGCCTGGCGGCTCGCACGTGCACTGCGCGGATTGACTCGTAACGACCTGTTCTTTTCACCTGGATACAACTCTCCCCTTTTCTGTGCCTCACCTTTCGTCTTCTCGATACACGACCTTAGCCACATTTACTGTCCGGAAAATAGCAGTCCATTGATTCGGCTGTACTATGCGACGGTAGCGAAACGCGCCTGCCATCGCGCCGCAAGCATTCTTACTGTCTCGGAATTTACGCGCAAGCAGATCGTTGAGTGGTCCGGAGTGCCGCACGAGAAGGTGTTCAACGTGCGATGCGGAGTCGACCCTGGGTATCACCCCGAAGTTGAGCCTCACAACCTTCCATTTCCGTATCTTTTGTGCGTTAGCAACCGCAAGCGACACAAGAACGAGTTCCGGGTTGTGCAGGCCTTTGCAATGGCCGGCATTGCTTCCAGCATGCGTCTGGTGTTCACCGGCGAGCCCACCGCCGAACTTGCGGATTGCATAGAACGGAACCACGCAGCTACAAGTGTGAACTTTGTGGGTGCTGTTGCAGAAATGAATTTGCCCTCGGTGTATCGAAGCGCCGAGGCGCTGATATTTCCATCCCTTTACGAGGGTTTTGGACTTCCCGTACTGGAAGCGATGGCCTGCGGCACGCCTGTCGTGACCGCAAACGGTTCGGCGTTGCCGGAGGTTGCCGGAGACGCCGCCCTTCTCGTGGACCCAACTTCGGTGGAAGAGATCGCCGGCGCAATGCAGCGAATTGTGAGCGACACGTCCCTGCGCCGAGAGCTTCGGAGAAAAGGGCTGGCGCGGGCGGCGCAGTTTTCTTGGGCCAGCACAGCGGCCAAGGTAGGGGAACTACTCAGAGAGAACCTCATTCCACCAGAAGTGAAAGGCTGCTGCGATCCCCATCCGTGACTTAGTGATTCGGTTGTCGTATCTCCCGCCTCTGGTGATTGATTCTAGCCTGGCGTTAGGTCGGACGAAGAAAAAGCTCGTTTCTGACTCGCACATGTGAAGCATCAGACCAGGCGGCACAGCTTTTCAACTCGCCGGAGCCTTCTTCCGCACGCCAAGCCTGGGAACCGGAGCTAGCCTCGGACTCAATGCGGGACGCAATGTGGGACTGTAGCTTGCGGTAGCTAGAGACAATCCTAATGCGGCCCAATAGAGTCCAAACGAAATGTGTCCTAGGACTGCGCTGTTAATGAAACTCGACGGAAGGATATATATGTGAAAAGCCAAAGTAGCAATAGCGATTGCTCGATTCTTCGAATCCAGGCGGAAGACATACTTTGAAATAGGAATCAATGCCAACGTAATCATGAAGAGGATCAATATCGTGAGTGGCCCCCCAAATTCCAAGAGGAGTGTCCACCAAGTGCCGTCCGTGATAAGCAGCCCCTGGGTGCCAAAACCCGTTCCGACAAAAGGGTGGGAAGCAATTGCTTCGCTTGCATCTTGAATTTGCTTAATGTGATCAGCGGTGGATGCCAGAGATTCCGGATTTGAGTTTAGCAGTCTCTGCACGATGATTGTTTCCGCCCCGTTGGCGAGGAGAAACTGTACTCCTGCGAGTGCGAGGAGAACGGCCACCAGCGTTATAACCTTATGTTTAATCCGAAATCTGTTATGCAAGAGCCATACAAGAACGAGAACGGGTACGACCAGGACAATCGATGCCCTGGTGTAGGTCAGATAGTTGGCAACCAGCGAACAAGCGAGCGCAAACAAATATCTCCATTTGCGCTTTTCGAGCCATAGAGCCGCAAAGTAAGCCGCAGCAAGGACGAGGATGGAAGAAAAAATGATTGGATTCCCCGTCAAGCCCGTCGGACGAAATTGGTCGTCGCTAACCGAAAACGCGTTATCGCCACGCAATACAAACAGGCTCAAGGGAAGAGAACTAGCGAAGATGCTTTGAAGAATGGCGAAAGCCGACAAGCCAAACAGGCCTATGGCCAGCGTTTTGAGAAACTGTTCGCGAACCTTCGCAGCATCGATCTGAATAAAAAAAAGAAAGGGCCATACGCCCATAAAATAGATAGTTAATTCCCAGGCTCGTTGTCCAACTGGATTGGCGTCAAGTGCGCCCTTGAGTAGGATCAAACTGCTGAGCCCAAGGGTCGTCAATCCTGCCAGGGCAATTAGTTTCGGGAGAGGGTTCAACAGGTAAAGCCCACCCGCCAGCGAGAGAAGGCTTGCGAGCAGGTACAACAAGATGGTGCCGCTGTTAACAGTTCCAGTCGGCACAAAATTCGTCAAGAAGCCGGCGACGAAGAGCACGGCCAAATATGCCGTACCGGCCGTCGATATGAGGTGTTCTGAAAATATGATCGACTTTTTGGTTTCAGGCACTGAGTTGACCGCCTATACTCCAGTTCCGATTGCAGTGCTGCGGCTCAACCGGAACACTTTGCAGCCCTCGGGGACTGTCTGTACAACCCATTTGCCAGGCAGTCAGGTCGCGCACAAACGGAAGGATACAAAAACCACGCCCGAAGTACCAGCGCATCTGGTCGGTCTAAACGGGAGATCTTGGTTCCTAGGCGGGCCTCACACAGTAGAGACCTCGGAACAAAATCCTCAGCCCGACGATCATGTGTTGGTCGGTTTGGTGGACCTCCGACCCTGGTCATAATGATCTCGGACCCCTGCCCACACACTCCTACAACGGGCGAACTGCAGTTGCAGCAGACGTCGTGCGAAACGCATTGTCAGAAACAGGAGAGAAGCTAAACGAGGAACTGGGGAATGAAGATGTAATATACGCAAGCCTGAGGCGGTATGGTAGCGATCGAGGATTAGCTTGTTTCCTCCAGTACTTGCATTCACCTTATGGATGACGCGGGAATCGGGGGCAGCGGCAATGCGCCACCCCTTCTTTCGCAGGCGCAGGCAGAATTCGGTGTCCTCCCAGTAGAGAAAGAATCCATCGTCAAGCAACCCGGCATCCTCGAGGGCCGTGCGGGCGATCAGCAGGCTGGCCCCATTGAGGGAGCGAAACCAATCATCTCGACGAGGCACTGTGCTGTTGCGGCTGTAGCCTATCCACAGATTAGGTCGGGCACCGGCCCAAGCCTCTACGATCGATGGCGCATCAGCATAGTAGCAGATGGAGGCGACCGCCCCAATGCCCTCGTCCGTCATGGCCTTTGCCACGAGCGCAGAAAGCGCATCCGGAGACGGCTTCGTATCGTTGTTCAGCAGCCACAGATACTCGGCGCCGTTCCCGAGCGCATAACGGATTCCGATGTTATTGCCCCCCGCAAAACCCAAATTCTCATGACTCTCAAGCAGCAGAGTGTCGGGATGAGCCGCCCGTATTCTGGCAAGCGAGTCATTGGTAGAGCCGTTGTCTACCACGACAACGGTCAGGCGGGAATATGTGCATTCTTGTAGCGCGTCGAGACACTCGATAGTGTCCTGCCAACCGTTCCAATTCAGAACAATGCAGGCTACCTGCGGATATGGATTCAATTGGACGGGCATCGGATTTACGGATCAGGCGCAGCCACACCCGGCCGCAGCCAGCACCGCCTCTGCCTTTCTCATCATAGCCCTTCGCGTTTCCCCATTCTTCCGGTCAGGCCATCCCACGTTCCCAGCAGAAAGTTGCGGAACTTGCGCGCGCGATCCCGCTCAGCGATGAAACATTTGATCGTCTCCCGCAAGGACTCGCCGATGTGTTGCAACGTCCAGCAAGGAAACACGCGGAAATATCGGGCGAAAATCGCGACTCGGTTACGCGACATGTAGTAGCGCCGGACTGGGCTATGGTTCATAGGCCTAAAGCTGAAACCAAGCAGGGTGAACTTTGTGGGATGTCCTACTTTGTGAAACAATACGGCCCGCCTTGAGTCGGCGATAAGGTAGCCTGCGGCACGAATGCGGTAACAATATTCTATATCCACCTCGTCAATGAAATACTCAGAAGCAAACTCCCCCGTTTTGTCAAATATCCATGTCGGCATCAGGGCTCCCGACGTAAGGGATATGACAGGACCGCCGTCTTTTGCGCGTTGAAATTTCCATTCAAGGTTGGTATCTGGATCCACGTACGTGGGGTGAAGCGATCCCACGAGTTTCCGGTCAGGATGACAGTCCCATGCCGCGAACATCTGAGCAACGAAGCCCTCGGTGATTCTGCTGTCTTGATCGAAAAGAATCACCCAAGGGTAGTCTTTGCTCTTGGCCCAGTGCACGCCCTGATTCAAGGCCTCAGCGATGCCGAGGTTCTGTCCATTCTCGATCAGGTGAAAGCCGAGAGTTTGGCTGGCCACACGCAGCAGGGTCAGTTCATCCGAGTCTGAGCCGTTATCCACTACAGCCAGTCCCTGCACCTGAGCAAGAACGCTGGACATCTGCTCAACCATCTCCGGACTGGGGTGGTACGTAACAATCACCGCGCAGACAGATTGCGCCGTCACTTTGCCTGCTTCCTCATCGCGCATGGCTACGGTTTGTGCACTTACGGTCTAAAGCAAAGGACTGCGGCTCCAGCGTTCAGCGCTTTGCATAAACCCGCTATTGTCAACCTTCTGATCGGTGCGACTGGCGAGGATTATGATATGGAACGGCTTAAGGTTATCAACACGAATAATCTGGTAGCCCATGGAATTCACCATGGACGCGGCTGCCTGGGTGTCGAAGACATGATGATGCATAGCACGATTGCCATAGTTGTCCAGACAGCGCTGCCGGAACTGCTCTTTTGTTCCAGCCGCCGGATCCCGAGATAAGTCGTGGAGTTCTAGTATCTCGGGAAAGTGAGTCATGTCCTCTTCTCCTACGCCATTTTCATAGTCCTCAATTAGGTGAGCGAGAGGTGTGGTAGGGCGGCGCCAGTCGAAGGTACCGTGTTTGTGCGGCAGGATTAATAACAGTACTCCGCCATCTTTCAGGACCCGCTTCCATTCCGCGAGTGCGCGAAGGGGATTCGCAATATGCTCAAGGCAATGGCACGCCAGAATGCATTCGTAGCTGGATTCTTTGATAGGCTGAAGATCCGTCGCATCACAGATGATTTGGACACCGGGCTGCTTTCTGGGATCATAAAAGTAAGTGTTCCCCTCCCGCACCTCTCCGGTCCAAATCGTACTTTTCCCGTACAAGCAATTGTCCAGCGACCCAAGCACGTCGTAAACGGGGAACCCTCCATCGCTGGCTAGCATTGTGCTCGGGCCCCCGATTTCGAGAGCACGTTTCAATCGCAGACGAGATCGATAGTCGGCCGCGAACATTCGACGGAATGGCTGCTTCACGAGGGTGATTAAGCGCGGGCCCAGCACATTACGGGCGGCGAGCCGAGCCGCTTTCACAATCCGCATGCCATTTGTCCTTCCGGTCTCCCTCGCATGAACTCTCCAGATTCCAGCTCTACCTTACAAAGATGCTAACCTGCGTTTGACCCGCTCCGTCAGCTTTTCCAGCGATCCACCCATCTCCAGTCCCGTCTTCTTCGTGTACATGCCGCGTTCAAACACGGCGACGCTGTCGTAGAAATGCATTGAAACCGTAGACTTGGTAAATTCTGTAGGTGGCAGGGCGCCGCGTGTATGGTCAGCGTTCAATTCGTCAATCAGGTCCTTGCACAATTCGATAAAAGTGGAAGGCTTTCGCAGTCCGCCTTCACACTCGTCCCAATAGGCAGTATGCAGATCCTCCACCAGGTAGACGCCGTTCTTCAGCATTCGGGGATACAGGAACTGGAAACTCGTAATGATGTGACTCATCACGTGGCTGCCATCATCGACGACGATGTCCGGCGTGCCGACCTCGTCAATCAAATTCTGCAGAAACTGGCAGTCTTGCTGCTGTCCAATATGTACCTCGACCTGGTCCTCCTCAAATGTCTTGCATTCCGGATTGATATCGATGCCTATGATTCGGGCATGCGGGCCGAAATAGCGCTTCCACATTTGTAGAGACCCACCCAGCCCACAACCGATCTCCATGAATGTGACCGGTTTATAGACGAAGTCCTTGAAATGGCGCTCATAGATTGGGAAATAGTGCTTCCATTTATTAATAATTCTGGTGTCATTGGTAAGGAAGTCAGACCAAAGATTCATCCGCTCCTCCTAGCCCCCGTGAAAAGAATATGCTCAAGAGTCTCCTTTCCGACTTCAAAACAGCACTCAGTATAATACTCATCTTACCCGTTCGGGCCATTAGCTCCGGGAGAGGCGAACCATATCGTTCCGCTCGGTTTTGTTCAGACCGGCAAACCACGCAAAGACCAGAGTGCTAAGGCCCCAGACGATTGCCAATCGTGGATTTAGACTTACGCGAGTAGCCGACCACCAAAGCGGCAGAAGCACCAGGGATGGAACGGCGATGATCAATGGCCGAAGCATTCCATTCAAAAATAACCGTGAGCGAGAGATGTCGAGGGTCCGCCGCGTGGAGTGCATGGTTATCGCAAAGTGGAGCAACACGCCGACGATTGAGCCGAGTCCGGTGCCTAGCGCTACCCCCATGGCGCCGAAGCGGCTCGCGAGATAGATACTACTGCTCAGATTCACAAAGGCTTCGGATATAGCACTGGCGGCCGCGGCTTGTTGTCTGCCGGTGGCGCTAATCATCGTTGCATACGGTGCACACAAGTTGCGAATCACATTTGCGAAAATGAGAATCCGTAGATAGTTGAGGCTATGAAAAGCGTATAGGGGACCTACCCACAGGCGCAGAATCGGGAGACCGCAAACCATCAGCGGCAGCCCGGTCAGAAGTAGGATCACAGTTGAATATCGTGTAATCCTCGCCAGAAAATTGCCCATCTCGGCGGCCGAGCGCTGTGTGCTCATGGCGGAAGATGCAGGCATCAAGGGACCCATCATCGATCCGATGATCGATAATGCAAAGCTCGTCGGCAGCGTGGCGATCGAGTAGTAGGCGGTTTGCACATAGTCATAGTGGCCTACGATCGTAATGTCGAGTCCAGTGATGAACAACATCGCGACGGTGCCAATGGATTGCAGCGAACAGTAACGCGCCATAGCTTTAAGAACACCATAATCCAGAAAGGCCAAGGATATCCGGATGTGCGACGCCATTTTATGCCATGCAACCACTTGCAGTATGCCGGTTACAATGTTCACCAGAGCCACGGCTGTTCCCATCACTGCGAGATTGCCGTGCAGAGCAACGACGATAAGGATGATTGCGGCATAGGAAGACCGGTTGGCGATTGTGATCATCGCGGGAATCCAATAGCGCTGAAGACCAAGAAAAACAGCCGAATATACGCCGCAGACCAGACCGACGGACAGAGAAATCCCAACCAGCATCACGCTGATGCGGACATCATGGTAAAGGTTCACGGGCATGGTGCGAAACAGTCGCGGGACTTGCCACGCTAGAACTAATGTGAGCGCTACGCCCAGTAAGCCGGTGAGCATCATGAGGGCAAATCCTGCGCTGGCATGCCGCCCTGCTTCGGCCTCATCGCCCCGTGCGTGGTATTCGGCTACAAATTTGGAAACTGCGGTTTGTATTCCTAGGTCGACATACGACACATAAGCGCCGAGTTGAAGAATCAGTATCCACGCGGCATACGTGGTGACCGGCAAATGATGGGTCAGATAGGCAGGCAGCGCCAGTGCTACCAGAGAGACCACGGCAACGCGCGACAAACTGGCCACGATATTCCTGGAAATGGTCGCGGCAAAACCGCCCGATCTCGTCGGTCCCGGGCCCGACGAATCGGGCATTATCGTATGGACTCCACTCAAGTTATCACCCCTGCAAGCCCGTTGAAAAAGGACATGAACAGCATAGAGAATTCTCAGTCAATCGTAGAAGCCTACTGACTTGTGCCGATTGATCGACTATATTCATTGCTTAATTCATAGCTTATTGGCGAATCTTGGGAGAAGGATACGCCACGGACGTATGCCGCTAAGGAAACAAAACGGATAGAGGTTCAACCACACAACATTGTAAGAGAGTCTCACACCGTCGATTTGCTTGGGACTTCGGCAAGTTTGCGGCGGGCATAGATCAGGCCGGCCGTGACGCCGAGCATTTGTGCGCAGGCCCTGCCAGCGAGCAGCGCAGGAGAAAGTAGTCCTACGATTAGATCTTTCGCGACCGCCCGCAACGTGAAGGGCAGCGTGCTGACCAGAAACGCGGCCAGCACCAGCACTGACGCAGGCACCGATGGCCGTTCGGCCAGGTCGAAGACCACTGCACACAGCAGAGCAGGCGCGAACAGAAGCTGCAGCTTCATCAGTTGCGGGGTGTGGCTATCCTTCACCGCCTTGCTGGGGTTCTTGCGTACTGCGAGCACGCGCCAAAAAGCAAATTTGTACTTCTTCTTCAGGTAAAGCAGGAGCGTGTCAGGGTGTGTGTGGTAAACGATCGCTGCAGGGGCGAACTTCATCGTCCAGCCGCGTGTCGACATCCGGTAGGAGAGTTCGACGTCTTCGGCGCAGGCCAGCGGGAACGAAGTGTCGTAACCGGTCATCTCCAGGAAGCGGTCGCGGCGAAACGCTGCCGAATAGGTGTCGATGAAGTCGATGCAGGGGAGGCCCGCCATGAGACGGTAACGGTCCTCGTATTCGATCTGCACGAAACGAGCTAGCAGACTCTTTTGGCGTGTGCGGTAAACTCCCTTTGCGCCGACGACCTCTGAGTCTTGGAAGGGCTCGAGCATGGCGTCCAACCAATCCGGCATCGGCACGCAGTCGTCGTCGGTGAACAGAATGATCGTTCCTTGGGCTTCCACGGCGCCGCGATTGCGTGCCGCCGCTGGTCCGGTATTCGGTTGGCAAATAACGCGAACGCCAGAATAGTGTGCAACAATGTCCGCAGTGTTGTCGGTTGATCCGTCGTTGACGACTAGGATCTCTACGTTCCGACCCGCGTTCTGCTGCAGAAGTGCGTCCAAGCAGTTTCCGATGCGGGAGGCACCGTTGAACGTCGGAATGATAATCGATACGGACCTAGCCTCGATGGGACACCCCAGTTTCTGCGGTTAACAGCAGAAGTGGTTTCCTACAAGGATACACACAAAGGGCGCCGGGCACGAGAAGCGCCAATGAAGCGAACCTCGAGTCTTTGACACATGCCGTAGCGGAGCAAATAAGAACAGTCCTAGTCGCCGCCCTGATGACTCGGGGTTGATGTAATGCCAGGGTGCACTGGCCGGGACGTGTGGGCCGGCTCGGTTTTCTTGTGCTGGCTGCCGCGCAGCAGATACTTCGACAGCGTGACGAAGCCCTTAAGATTGCGTTGCAGTTCGCGGCGATCCTTCAGTGACTGCTTCACCTTGTACGCAAGGTAGGAAGGGCTGAGATAGAAGCTCCGCCGTGCCCGGTCGCAGAAGCTGACCAGTTGCTCGTGGGTGATGTTGGGCAATGTGACGACGCTGTTATGCAGGCCGTCTTTCGTTAACCATGCACCCCAGTCCTCGATCTGAATGTAATTCCGCTTCTTGGCCTCCTCATACGCCGTTGTGCCCGGATAGACCATGATGGGAAAAAATTGCGCCGTGTCAGGCTGAAGCTTTTTAGCGAAGCGGAGGGTCTTCTCCATGCTGGCCGGCGTCTCATTCAGGTTGCCGACCATGAAGCAGCCGTGCACCATAATGCCTGCCTCCCGGCACCGACGGACGAAGCGATGCGCCTCGTCGTGATACTTCGCATCGCGACGGTCATCGTTGTTCTTCTTCATGCCATTGATGACTTCCACGTCGCCGCTCTCGAACCCAACACAGAACAGGCGCGCACCGGCCTGGTGCAGTTTGGAGAGCAACTCTCCCTCGGAGCCGATGTCGGCGCGGCAGTTGGCGTCAAACGGCAGCTTGTTGCCGCGCCGGATCAGTTCGTTTGCCAACTCCAAGGTGCGTGGCTTGCTGATGATGAAGGTATCGTCCTCCAGCATCACGGTCTTGATCTCGGGCATTTCGCGGGAAATATAATCGAACTCGTCGGCAACGTTCGCGACCGAGCGGTACCGCATGGTGTGCCCGCTGAAGGCTTGCGGATAGACACAGAACGAGCAGTGATATGGACATCCACGGCTGGAATCGAAAACCACCAGCGGCCACAGCGAGTGGCCATAGAAGTAGTCCGGTGTATGCAGAAAGCGCTTGTAGACCTCGGAGACGAACGGCAACTCATCTAGATTCTTGATGGCTTCGCGCGGCTTGTTGCTGACGATCTCCCCTGTCCTGGTGTTGCGCCAGACGAGGCCGTCGATCGCGGAGAAGTCTGCGCCGCAGGCTACCGTTTCCAGCCAGTCGCGCACCGTGTATTCGTATTCTTTTATCGCGACTGCCTGCAGGGAGGCCGACATGGCAAGTGTCTCTTTCGGAAGCGACGACACATGACGTCCAACCAACAGCACGTGCAAAGAAGGTCTCGCGGCGACCAGAGCCTCGATCACGCTAACGTCGTTGAGAATGCTGGGTGTGGAGGTATCGCAGACTACCGTGTCGATGTTCTTGGCTGCGATGCGGTCAATGACGGCCTGAACCGAATAACCAGCAGCGGGGGCGTCGAGCAAATCCACATCATGCCCATTCTTGATCGCAACTCCAGCGGCGTGAGCCAGCCACTTGGGGTAGTACAGGGTTCCGCTCTTGGTGACTGCGGGGCTGCGTTGCTCGCGTGAAAAACGAGGGTGGAAAGGCGGATTCAGAAACAATACACGCATCGTGTGGATCATATCACACCCCATTCTGAGCAGCGGAAAGACGAGGAGTGCCGCCGAAGATTCCGGCGTTACTAAAGGCGCGGCTGTTTCGAAAATTCAGCAATGGAAAATGGACATTCCAACAGAGTTTCGAACTCGAAACCAGTCTCGTTGAAACCGATTCAGTGCAAAACCGTGCCCCAAGTGGCCAGTGCCACAGCCAGCACCCATCCAAGGTGAACCCCGCGCTGTCTAAAAAGTTGTGATTAACGCTAAAAGATACCACGTGACCGCGAGGTCGTCAGGCCTCGGATGGCAGTGAGCACCCGCAAGGAATGCTTTTGTGCTTACAATAATGACCTGATGTTGACTGAACTCCTCCCCCGTCCCCGCATCGAACACCCCGGCCGGAATCAAGATGTGGCTATGCTGTCTCTATCATGTTTCGCCTTCCAAAGCCTCTTGATAGCTTCCAGGCGCTGCCGGTTCTCCGGTTGCTCAAAGGCGCGGGCCGAGACGTCCTGCAGAAAGACCCAGAAAGCGGCAACAAAGAACCCGAAGATCGTCATCCCAATAACGATCAGGGTCCGCGGTGGGAATGATTTCTTATCGGGGGTCACAGCAGCATCCACGACTTGAATAATCGACCCCTCGCGCGCTTCGTCGAGTTTGGCAACCTCGAATTCCTTCGCCAGTAGCTCGAAGACAGTTTCGTTGTACTTTAGGTCGCGATACCGGCGGAGATATTCTAAACCCGCTCCAGTCACCCGCCCTTTGGAAAGGTTGATGTCCGACCCGGCGTCGTGCTGCGAACCGGCTAACTGATCGAGCTGATCTTGGAGCGCGGTTAACTCTTTCTTGGCAAGGATCAGATCGGGGTTGTCCTCGGCAGCGAAAGATCGCATGCTTTGAATCTGCACTTGCTTGGCAACGACTTGGGCGCGCAAGATGGCGGCGGATTCGATTAACGACCGGGCCTGACTGTCGATCTCCAGAACGCCGGTCGATTGCTGAGTCTTTCTCATGGCCTCTTCAGCGACCGTTAGGTTGTCCTTGGCCTGCTGCAATTGCCCCTCAAAGAACAACCGGCGCCGCGCGGCCTCTGTGATTGCCAGGGATGCTGAGAGTTTGCGAAATTCGTCAACGTAGCCGTTGGCCAGTTCGGCGGCTCGTTTCGGATCGCCGTCTTCCAGAGTGATCCGGATCAGTCCGTCCTTGCTCCCCGCTGTAACCGTTGTGCGCCGCTCGAACACCTTTCGCGTGCTTGACATTAGTTCTGTGTCGTATTCGGCCATCAGGCCGAAGCGCTGGATCGTCGCATCTTCAACTGTCCGGCTGGTCAGCAGCGAGACGTACATGTCGGCTGGGTTCTTCAGAATATTGCCACTCGCCAGTGAAGCCAGCGCTCCCAGCGATCCCATGCCTCCCATTTGGCCGAACAATGCCGAACCGACGGATGAATCCTGTGCCGGAGGAAGCAGCACAACCTTTGCTTCGTATCGGACCGGCAGGAGGAAGGAAACCACTATCGCTAGCATCGCGGCGCCCAGCACAAATCGCATAATGAAGCGCTTGCGCGCAACAAGAAAAACCAAAAAATCGAGCAGCGAAACCTCAGTTTCGGTTCGGGACGTCTCTACTGCTTTTTCGTCCGCCATCAGTTCAGCTTCGATCATTGTCTCCGCGCTACCTCGTAACTTTGCTATTATGGCACTCTACCGAGCGAGATTCTATCAGGCTTCTCAAGCGAGCTCGTTCAGTTTGAAGATTTGGGTTTGAACGCAAGCTGCACCATACTCCAGCCACGGCCCTTCCACGCTTTATTGGCCAATCCCGCTTCGTGCTACTTTGAATGGATTGGGAATCTCTGTCAAAATGCAACGAAGAAGCCGTTCTTCGGCGTACAGACCGTCGCGGCGTGAAATTGCAGTCGAACGCAACAGGTATCTTAAGAGTGCGTGTTGCTCATCAAGAGGACAGAGAATGAAGTCTGCTGAGACCGTTAGCAGTGTGCCGGAAGCGGGAGTCTGCCACGTCAGGATCTTCTCTGCATCTCGGCTGCTGGCGTCTTTGATTGTTGGCTGTAGTTTGATAGCGAGCGCACAAACCGGGGACGAAACGATTACTCCCGCCCCGACTCCGACGCCGCAGGTGCAGTCCCCAAAAACCGAGGTGCAGCCTTCGAAAACCGACGCGCAGTCTCCTCAGTTTTCGCTGGGCCCGGTTGACTTAAAATCGCTTCCGCGCAATCTTTTTCTCGATCAGGAAAGTTTCTGGACCGCTCCGCTTCACATGACCCAAAAGCAGTGGGAATGGGCAGTCCCATCACTTGTTTTGGGCGCGGGGTTAATCGAGAGCGACCAGACTCTGGAAAAACATGTCCCCACAAACCCCACTACGGTCTCACGCTCCGTCACAGCATCCAACGTAGGTGTCGCTGCCCTGGCCGGAGCGGGCGCTGGATTCTTCTTGTTGGGGCACCTCGACGGCGACGATCAGAAGCGCGAGACCGGCATCCTCAGCGGAGAGGCCGCCATGGATGTATTTCTGGACACCGAAGTGTTCAAATACGCAGCCGGACGGGAGCGACCTTTTGTCGGAACCAGCCCTGGACGTTTCTTTGTGGGCGGTGACTCTTTTCCTTCAATGCAATCGTCAATCAGTTGGGCGATTGCGAGCGTGATCGCGCACGAATATCCCGGTGCCCTTACTCAAGTCTTGGCCTACGGGGTAGCTGGAGGGGTAAGCGCGGCAAGGTTTGCCGGACAAAAGCACTTCGCGTCGGACGTATTGATTGGTAGCGCGCTTGGATGGTACATGGGGCGGCGGGTTTTTAATTCCCGCTCTCACTATAGCGACGCCGAGATCGCTCGATATGGCACCTTCTACAGAAACGACGAGAACGACGAGGACCGGGCTATTCACAAGACTCGCATCATGGGTTCCAGCTACGTTCCGCTCGACAGCTGGGTCTATACCGCCATAGAACGACTCGCGGCCCTGGGTTACATTCAGTCTGATTCGCTGAGTATTCGTCCCTGGACGCGGCTTGAATGCGCGCGACTCCTGACGGAAGCCGCCGCCCACAGCGTCGGCACTGACGCCCCGGCGGAAGTTCACCAACTCTATGACGCGCTTTCGGCCGAGTTCGGATACGAGTCCGAGCTGATGACTGGGGATCGCAATCTCAACGCCCAATTCGAATCGGGTTACTCGCGTTTCCTCGGAATATCGGGCACGCCGCTTACTGACAATTACCACTTCGGCCAGACCTTGTTAAACGACTATGGCCGTCCCTACGAAGAAGGTTTCAACGCCGTCGACGGGGCCTCAGGATATGCTACGGCCGGCCCGTTCGTCCTCTACGTTCGCGGAGAGTATCAGTTCGCACCTTCGGCTCCAGCCCCTACGCAAGCCGAACTCGATTTCTTCAACCGCACGGACGGCTGGCCCACTGGTCCTGCGATCCCCGTCGCGTCTATCAGCCGCTTCCGCCTGCTCGATACCTATCTGGGATTCAATCTGGGCAACTGGCAGTTCTCGTTCGGCAAGAATAGCCTCTGGTGGGGGCCCAGCGAGGGCGGAACAATGATTTTCACCAACAACGCCGCCCCGTTGAACAACATGTTCACCGTCGATCGGGTCAGTCCATTCCGGTTGCCCTGGTTCTTTCGCTACCTCGGCGACATACGCTTTGAAGGGTTCATCGGACACATGACAGGACTGCAGTTTCAGACAACGGTATACAGTGGGGCGACTACTCCCACAACCCTCGGACAGTACGGGAAGAACCTGCATCCTGAGCCCTTCCTGAGTGGTGGGAAGATCAGCTTCAAGCTGACCCCGAATTTCGAGTTTGGCATGGCGAAAACCACGGTTTATGGCGGGCCGGGGAATCCGCTGACTATCAAAACGTTTCTGGATAGCACCTTTGGAAAGCACGTCAATGGCGATGTCTTAGGCGACGGCCGCACCAGCGCCGACTTTTCCTATCGTATTCCGGGGCTTCGTAATTGGCTTACCCTCTATGGCGAAACCTTCAGTGAAGATGAGCCGTCGCCGATCCCCTATATGCGGAGGAATGCCTCCCAGGGAGGACTCTACCTCGTAAAATTCCCTGGAGTTCCGAAGCTCGACCTGAGGCTTGAAGGCGGATATACCAACCCACCTGCGTTCTGCGGTATATGCATTTATACGAATGCGCAATACATCAGCGGATACAACAACGACGGGCGGCTGATCGGAACCTGGATTGGCCGCGCCGCGCAGGGGGAACAGATCAGTAGCAGCTATTGGCTCAGCCCCCGCAAGAAAATTGGCCTCGAACTGAGACACAGAACGCTCGATCCAGGTTATCTTCCCCAGGGTGGAAGCCAGAATGACGTCGCGGTGAACGCGGATATATTTGCGGGAGCAGGCTTCCGATTTACTGGCAACGTGCAATACGAGAGCTGGCTAATTCCTCTGTTGGCGACAAACCGGCAGTCCGATGTAGCGGTGTCGTTTGAGTTCAGTTTCTGGCCGACTCCGCACGAACATTGAGCCTCATGCAACTCTTACGCTCGCAGGAGCGTCTGAACTTTTCAGAATATTGCCTGCACTGGTGGTATATTTCACGTCGGCTCGGTGTGTGATATATGGTTCGAATCTCTCTCTGAGGAGGTGTATGCGACGGGTGTTCCCGCCTTCCGATTGCTACGACAAAGGCCAGTATCAGGGAGAAAAACTTGCGCGCGCGTCAAGAATAGTGATGGTTCTGTTTGTCCTGCTGATGCCAATAGTGCCGCTGCGAGCCCAATCCGAGATGAACTCGTTCCCAAGCCTGTACGAATTCAACTCCACTGTCGATTCCCGCCATATTTATGATCCTGGTGCTCTAGATCTCGGATTCAATCCTGACTCTGGGCCAATATTGGCAGCAGGGAACGGAGTAAGCCTGATGGGCAATGCTTCCACCGAACCTGGGCCTTTACACTCTTCGATCAACTTCGAGAAAGTCTGCGCTGACCCAGCCAACTGCAACGCCTGGTTTGGCTCTGAGCAGCCAATCTCCACCGCCGAGGTTCAGCAATCGGCGCAAGGCACAAAGCCCGACGCTTCTGACGCAGATTCCAAAGCAACGTCAGACCTGATCGCCCAGCGCCACCAGCGTCCCGATCGCAACCTCGACATCTACTACAGGAACCGCCGCGAGTTCAGCTTGGACGTGGGTTGGCATCCCGTCAACATTCCGTTCATATACGACTTTGCCGTCGGCGGTGGTTACAACGAGACGCCGCTGAAATATACGCTGGTGCCGATAGTTGCTTCTTTGCGTTGGCACGTAACCAATGTGGGGTGGCGAGGGTTTTTCCGCGGCAACATGGATTTCACCTTTAGCGGATCCATCACAGCGATTCCGAGGGGACCTGAAACGCACTACGTCTCCTTTGATTTCGGTATCCGCCGGAATTTCGTCTATCGCAACTGGAAAGTCGTGCCGTTTTTCGAGCAACGCGGCGGCGCGGGTATTATCAACGCCAAGGAACCCCTGGGAGTTCTATGGGCCCAGGGACAAAACCTCACCTTCACTTACAACATGGGCGCTGGCGCGCGATATAACATCGATTCCAAGTATTCGTTTTCCGCCGGCATGAACTATATGCATATATCCAATGCATATTTGTCTCAGCCACAATTTTATAATTATGGCATCAATGTCTACGGCCCGATGTTCGGCTTTGATGTCCGGTTGGGCAAACCGCACCACGCCTCGCAATAGAGACTTGCGTTGAAGTTCCTGGATTGAACCCGGAGCGACGTCGCTGACCGGCTGGCGTGATGAGAGTAGAGGAGAAGACGTGTCGAGATTAAGCGAAGGTTTTCTGCGTTTCGATGCGATCGTTTATCGTAATCCTCGTCGCCTCGCACAACCTCTTGTGCAATCCGCATTCCGACCTTCGGCATTGTGCGGACTTCTGGCAGCATTGATGACCCTCAGCTGTGGCACCGCCGGGCATGCGACTCTTGAGTTAGCAGCTCCTTCGAACGTAACAGCGGGTACTCCCTTCACCATTACCGTCACCGTCTTGTACCAGGGAAAACCAGACACCGTTATCAACAGCCCCATCCACTTCATCAGCACTGACCCAGGAGCTGTCCTTCCTGGCGACTACTACTTCGTGCCGTCTGATGCAGGCTTGCACACATGGACCAACGGATTTATTTTGGCGACACCAGGTACTCAAACCATAACCGGATACATCTACGATGATGCCAGCAGAACTGAAAGCGGCATCAATGGAAGCGCCATCATCACCGTCTCACCCTAAGCGTGCCCGCGCGATCTTAAGGAATCGCCATCGAGCCGGACTCACTGAATCGTGTTTCATCGATGTTTATAGACCGATGTTTCCATAAGCCGATGTTCAGATCGATATCCGTTTTGGGCGAGCCCCGCCGGAGTGCAGCAGAATAAACCTTCAAACGAGCGCGGCTGAAGAATCTGGTGGCGGATTGAAGTCTGAAACAAAGACTCTCCGCCGTTTCCCTACCCATATTGCGGTCCATTCACTAGCGGATAATAGCGATCGCTGCGCCGGCCAGGGCCAGTTGCGAAGAAATCTGTGTCCAGTCGCGCAAGCCGCGTACGAAAGCTCCGGTCGGGATCTTGAACGGCACTATGATCTGGTCACCGGCATACAGTCGCAGGCGATCGAACTTATTTCCCGCGAAGAGCCCATTTACATTATTGGCGGCGACCACGACCCCGTTCGCGCGCAATATAAATGCGTGGTGCAGGTCGGACTGGGGCTTTCCCTTACCAGCCATGTCCAGATACATTCCGGTGCTGTTCCGGGATTCGAAAATGAACGATCCCGGACTGTAGACATTTCCTACAACTGAGATGGTGGAAGGAGTATGGGGAATCATCAACCGGTCGCCATCTTCCATGTCCATGTCGGGAAAGTCGTTGACGGTTTTATCGGTGGGACTGACCGGCAGCGCGACGCGTCCACTGGCGCGGGCGGTGCGGAGCTGAGTAACGATCCCTTCCTGTGCCGCTTGTAGTTGGGCCATCTGCTGCGGGTCCGTCGAACTGGCAGAAGCCGCTACCGACAGAGCCGACTGCCGGACTTGAACCTCCATATTACGAGCCAGTTCGTCCAGGCTTTTCTGCTGGTCCACTCGAGCCGATTCGCGGGTGAATTGTGATCCGTAAACGTAGGCGTTTGGAGTAAGGCCGCCCGCGCGTTCCAGAACCGAGTGGAGCTTTTCATTGGCTTCCAGCTTATAGACACCAGGGCGCAGCACCTCGCCTTCAACGATGACGTACTGGGAGCGTTCGGTCTGCGGCACGCTGACGTCATTCTGAGAAAAAATGGTAACGATGTCACCTGCCTGCAGTTCGAGGTTGCTGGATTCGTCGTGTTCCAGAATCGCCTTCCGTGGACTCATCCAAAGCAGCTTGGACGTAAGGTCCTGGGGATTCACCCGCTGGATAATGGCATAGTCCCAATTGATTTCAGGAGCGTAGCGCCGCAAATCCTCGGCAACATTCTTGACCTGGTTTGGATTGAGGGCAGAGTCCCCGCGCATCGGAGAGCGTTGTTGGCTGTCCGACGATGTCCGATCGCTGTTTTGTTGCGATGATGTGCCCGAAGCCCTATCGGAGGAGTCCTGCTCATTTGGTGCGCATGGGATATCCGGCGAATTCGAAGAACCGGTTGAATCAGACTGATTCTCGGGAAAGTTGTAATTCCCGGTCAGGTCAGGAACGTCAAGCGTCGTGTTGCCGTCGGATGGAATGCCGTTGGGTAACGAGCCGTTAAGCATCGCCCTGTTTGGCGTCGTGCCGTTGGGTGTCGTGCCGTTGTTCGGTCGTAGATAGTACCCGCAGCGACGGTTCCGCTCGGTGCGAACCGGATACTCGGTGGCACGTCCATTGACGATAGCGGCGCGGTCCAGCCAGTAACGGCGGGTGAGCAATGCTTGGGCATCTGGAACCAAGTCGCGCACGCGCATACCCGGTTTCCAGGGATAACGACCGGGGTTGGCAACGTTGCCGCGCAAAGTTACGGTGTCTTCAAAACGTGAAACGATCGAAAACACGCGGACAATATCGCCATCCTTAAGGGGAAGAGCGCGGGACTGCTCGTCGTAGGGAAATTCCAGCGTCTTGCGCGCCTGATGATCCACGAGACGATCCACCGTAATCTTGCTGGAGTCGGCGACGGTGCTCAGGCCGCCGGCAATTTCAATCAAGTCGTTCAGGTTGGAGTTGTCTTTAATTTCGTAGATGGCCGGCGAATTAACGGAGCCCGAAATCCCAACCAACGGACCCACGGGAGGAATGTAGAGAACATCGCCGGGCAGGAGTCGAACGTCTTTCGACTTGTCGCCCTTGATCAGCAGATCGTAGAAGTCGAAATCCGTTATGGTAGCGCCATCCCGCCGAACCTGGATATGCCGCAACGACCCCTGCGGGGCTGGGCCGCCGGAAGCGAAAATCGCATTGACCAGCGTGCTCAACGAGCTGATGGTATAGGTTCCAGGATAGCGCGCGTTGCCAACCACAAGCACCTGGATGGAGCGCAGCCGTCCCACGTTGGCGGTGATATTGAAGTTCCTGAAGATCTTGGAAATCTCGCTTTTCAGGTGTTGCTCTAAATCTCCGTAATGGATTCCGGCAACGGACACCTGGCCGACCTGCGGGATGTAGATCTGGCCCGAGCGGTCCACGATGACCCGCAAGTCCGCCTCCACCTGGCCCCAAACCCTGACCTGCAGTTCGTCGCCGGGGCCGATGATGTAATCGCTCGGCACCTGCAACAAATCGAGTGGAGCGAACGTGCTTGGGGGTTCCAGGAATAACGACTGCCCGAACAGTGGCAATGGCCGGCCGGCCGAGTCAGCGACCATCTGCTCGAACTCGGTTTCGGGTCGTGGCGGAAGTTTCGGCCGCTGAATCTCCGAGGGATTGAGCGGATTGGTGCGCTGGTTTTGGCCTGGGTTGAGACCCGGAGGAGTTCTCAACTGGGGCGTGCGCTCGGAGGGGTAGTCGCGTCCTTGGGAGCTGGGCCGTTGAGATTGTCCACCGCTGCATGCGGTGCTTCCGGCTTGCGTCGGATCGGAGCAATCCACCGTTTGGCCCTGAGATTGTGTGTCTTGAGACGAAGTATCACCAATGGATTGGGAAAAACATACCCCGGAAGTGAGAAGGATGCACAACGCGAACAGCCGTAACTTTTGCATGATGGATTTCGGAATCCTGTAACTCCGGCAAAGGTAGTGATCGAATCTTTAAATCTTACCAACTGCCCAAGGTAAACGGAACGGCTAGAGGACGCAACAACGCTTGCAGTGATGTTCCTATCATAACTGCCAGTCCCAGGTTTGGGCGTCGAGAGACTGCAAATCTCTTAAATTTCAGAGATACCCGTGAGAGGACGATCTCTCCCGCGCAGGCGGTCATTCCTGCGGTCTGAACCATTTCTGAGTTTCCGATTTGTTCTTATCGCAGAACCTTGCCAGTGCATACTTTAATGATGGGGTGAGTTCCTTGACAATAGAGACCGAGTCGCCTAGCATCGCTGGCCAGACGCGAAAACGTTGGCGCGAACGTATGCGTTTGCGTCGGGCAGCGAAACGCAACTCACAGCGGTAAAACCTCCCTAGTATCAGGTGAAGCGGCATGAAGTTGCTGTCCAGAGTAGTGTGGGCGGAAGGGATGTATCTGGCGCCACAGCATTTTCAGGCGCAGAATCGCTACTTTGAGGAAGCCGTCCATTTTGCCACCGCCAGTCTGTGGAGAGACGCGTATGGACTGGCGGGCTGCCAGCTCGATGCGGATGCGCTGCGCAACGGCACGGTAAGCCTGCTGCACGCGCGCGGAATGTTTCAGGACGGGTTGCCATTTGACATCCCAGAGTGTGATCCCCGTCCGGATCCCCGCAATATCGTCGAGCAATTCCTGCCTGCGACCGACAGCCTGACAGTGGGTCTGGCAGTGCCGCGCTGGCTTCAGGGCCAGCAGAACTGTAACCTCGAGCCAAGTCCCTCCGGGAGTGCCCGCTACACCAGCACGGTTGAAATGGTGCATGACGAGAACACGGGGCTCGATGCCAAGCCGGTGAAGCTGGGACGCAAGAACATCCGGCTGGTGGTGCTGCCGACGGGGGATGAAAATCTGCTGACCACCCCCATCGCAAGAGTGATGCGGGACCAATCGGGACATTTTGTCTACGACCCCGCGCATATTCCGCCTTGCTTGAGCCTCAGTTGCAGTGAACGGCTGACTACCATGCTGCAGCGGCTGGTTGGAATTCTGGAGGAGAAGAGCTCTGTAGTCACCGAGGAACAGCACCAGACCGGGACGTTTCAGACTGGGATGTCCGCCCGGCAAGTGGCGCAGTTCTGGTTTCTGCATGCCATCAACTCCAGCCTGACTCCGTTGCGGCATATTCTGCTGGCGAAGCACCGTCATCCCGAAGAGCTGTTTCGCGAAATGTCGCGGTTAGCCGGGGCGCTGTGCACGTTCAGTCTGGATAGCAGTCCGCGTTCGCTTCCGGCCTATAACCACTACGATTCCGAGGCGGGCTTTGCTTACCTGGAGGATCACATTGTTCGCCACCTCGAGATTATTGTTCCGTCGCAGGCCGTAGTGATTCCGCTAAAGCCGGGGGCGGCGCGCTATTTCTACGAAGGCGAGATCCGGGACCAGCGCTGCCTGGGGCGTTCACGCTGGATACTCGGGCTGCGCTCGCCAGTGGGAGAAGCGGATGTGATCTCGAAAACCTTGCAACTGGTGAAGGTGTGTTCCGGGCAATTCGTTTCAGAGTTGGTCAAACGTGCTCTGCCCGGTCTGACTCTGAACCATATGCAGGTTCCTCCGGCGGCGATATCGGCGAAAGTCGACAGCCAATATTTTGTTGTGACGCGGAGCGGGCCGTGCTGGGAGCACATCATGCGGACGCGCAGCGTGGGCGTGTATGTGCCGGGGGAACTGCCGTCGCCCGAAATTGAACTGATTGTTTTGCTCGAGAGTTGATATGGGATCGTCTAACCAGGTTACGCCGCTAGGAAGCTATCGCGGATCGAGTCCGGCCATGGACCGCCGTGGCTGGAATCTCGCTTTGGGATTTCAGGAAGTGTTTACGGCCGTGGTGCGGCTGCGCTACAACCGCCAGGCCGTGCAGGATGCGGACACGTTTCGGGCGCAAATGCGACAGGCATTGCGCGTCGCCGACCAGGATGCGCGCAGTCACGGTTGCAGTCCCGAGGATGTGAATCAGGTGATCTTTGGGGTCGTGGCGTTCTTGGACGAATCCGTGCTTAGTTCGGGCAATCCGGTGTTTGCCAACTGGCCGCGGTTGCCCTTGCAGGCGGAACTGTTCGGTCATCAACTGGGTGGCGAAATGTTTTTCCAGGAATTGCAGAAGGCCTTGAACCGTCCCGATTCCCATGAGACTGCCGATCTGCTCGAAGTGTATTACCTCTGCCTGCTGCTGGGTTTCAAGGGACGGTACGCGGCGGGCGGGGACTTGCGGTCGATCATGTCGGCGGTTCAGGAGAAAATCCGGCGAGTGCGGGGGCCGGCGGGACCGTTGTCTCCGCGCGGAGCGATTCCCGCGGATGCGGTGCGTCCGGCGCATTCGGACCGCTGGAGCAAGTGGTTGGGAAGGACCGCGCTCATTACTGCCGCTTTGACCGTGGTGCTGTTTGTGGTTTTCAAGATTTTGCTGATGTCGGGGGTGTCGTCACTTTCCGCCTTGGTGGCTGGATTACTGAAATAGGGGGACGGGATGTTGTATTTGGTGACCATTCTAGTACTGATCGTTTATCTGGTGCTGGTTTGGCTTCTGGGCGGGTGGCTGCATCTCCACGGCTCGGATATTTGGATATTGCGCGGCGTGCTTGCGTTCCTCGGGCTCGTAGGCGCGGGTGTCGCGCTTTGGTTCGAGTACAAGATAAAGAAGGCGAAGGAGGCTTCCGGGGACGGCGGTTCGCAAACGGGCGCGAGTGACGAGCTCGATGCTCTGGTGCATGAGGCGGTGCGGCGATTGAAGCACTCGACGCTGGGGCGCGGCACCAACCTGGGTAGCCTTCCTCTGGTGTTTGTTCTGGGGGATTCTGGTTCTACTAAGACCACAGTCCTGATTCATTCCGCGCTCGATCCGGAACTGCTGGCGGGGCAGGTGTATCGCGACAACGAAGTGCTGCCCACCTCCGCCGCGAACATCTGGTACACGCGCGAGGCAATTTTTGTGGACCCCGCAGGCTCTCTTATGGGGCAGGCGGATCGGTGGAGGCGTCTGGTAAGGCTGCTGCAGCCGGGGCGATTTTCCGCGGCGATCGGGAAACGTGCGCAAGCGCCGCGGGCTGCATTGGTGTGTTTCGATTGCGAGACTTTTCTGCAGCCGGGTGCGAGCGAAACGGCCGTTTCCGCGGCACGAAGATTGTCGGTACGGCTACAGGAAGTCTCCCAGTTGCTGGGGATCAGCTTTCCGGTTTACGTTCTGTTCACCAAGCTGGACCGCGTGTCTTTCTTTGCCGACTTCGTGCGCGGGATGAGCAAGGACGAAGCCTCGGAAGTGCTGGGGGCGACCTTGCCGCTGCGCTCGCTGAGTGCGGGCGTCTATGCGGATGAAGAAACGCGGCGTCTGACTAAGGCCTTCGACGATATTTTCTACTCGCTGGCGGAACGACGCATTGTGTTTCTTCCCCGCGAAAATGAAGGCGAGAAGCTGCCGGGCATTTATGAGTTTCCCCGGGAACTGCGGAAACTGCGCACGCTGCTGGTGCAGTTTCTGGTCGACCTGGCGCGCCCCAGCCATCTGGGAACGAATCCTTTTCTGCGCGGTTTTTATTTCACCGGGGTGCGGCCTGTAGTGATGGAAGATGTAGTCGCTGCGCCGTCCGCTCCGGTGGAAGTGGTAGACCCAGGGTATGGTGGAGGCGCGACGCAAATTTTCCGCGGCGTGGGTTCGCAGATGCAGTCCGCGCCGGTGGTGGCGCGAAGCGGAGGATCGCGCCGGGTGCCGCAGTGGGTTTTCCTGACCAGCCTGTTTAACGATGTACTGGTGAAAGACCGGGTGGCGCTGGCCACCAGCGGATCCAGTTCGCGGGTGAATCTGCTGCGCCGCATCGCGCTGGGAGCCGCGCTGTTTGTGGTGCTGGTCTGCCTGACAGGTTTCACAGTTTCGTTTTTCCGCAACCGCGCGCTGGAAACTCGAGTGCAAGAAGCGGTGGCCGACTTGACCGTGGTGCAACCGGGGACGAATCAGTCGGCGGCTGGTTTGAGCGATCTGACCAAACTGGAAAATTTACGAGGGGAGCTCGTCGATTTATCCAACTACGCAGAAAATGGGCCGCCCCTCAGCCTGCGCTGGTTTCTGTATGACGGCGACCAGATTTATCCCGACGCCAAGCGAGTCTACTTCCAGCGCTTCAAGAGTCTTCTGTTCGCCGAGACGCAAAAACGGTTGACGGATAATCTGACGGCTGTCGCGGGGAAGTCCGCGACGAATGCGCCTAACGACAGTTACCAGAAAACCTATGACGAGCTGAAGGCGTACCTGATCACGACCGATCCTGGCGATCACGTCTATAGCACAACCACATTTCTGACTCCGGTTCTGATGAGCCACTGGATCGCCGGGCGGGACATCGATAAAGATCGCCGGGATCTCGCGGCGCTGCAGTTCGATTTTTTCGCCACGGAACTGGCGAAGGAGAACCCGCTTCCAACCGGCAATTCCAAGGATCTGATCGATCAGACGCGCGTTTATCTGAAACAGTTTTCTGGGGTCGATCGCAACTACGCGCAACTTCTGTCCAAGGCGGGGCAGAAAGACGTGAGCTTTAACGATCAATTTTCTGATTCCGCCGGCACTATCGTGAGCAGCCACAAAGTGAGGGGTGCGTTCACCCGCAAGGGCTACTCGGCCATACAGGATGCACTGAAGAATGCTGCGAGCCTGGGCGGGGAACCGTGGGTCGTAGGCAAGGACGACGTCAAGGATATGGACCCCGAAGCCATGCGGAAAGAGTTGTCCGATCGCTACAATCAGGCTTTTGTGAACGAATGGAATACCGTGTTGAGGACTTCATCGGTTGCGGGCTATGGGAGCTACGCCGACGCCGACAAGAAGTTGGGAAAACTTACGGAACCGACGTCGCCGTTATTAGAGTTGCTCTACTTCATTTCGCACAATACCGACCCAGCACCCGTGGAGGTGAAAAAGCCTTTTGCTGCTGTGCCGGCGATCGAACCGCCGGGCCCGCCGGATAGCCTCCCGGACAAGTACATTCTTCCCACGAACAAGGACTATGTTGATGCCCTGGTGAAACTGCAGGCGGACATTCATGCGCTGGCGCAAAATTCGGGTGCGCCCGATCCGACGCAGCTGAGCCAGGCAGGGAACTCCGCCGATGCAGCATCTCAGACCGCGAAAAAGACCATCGATTCAGGGCCGGTGGATCAACAGTTCAAGAACCAGGATGAAGTGGGACGGTTGCTGCAAGAGCCGATCAAGAACGTTGAAGCCATGTTGAAACGTGGGCCGGTCGATATCGCCAACGGGGCGGGGAAGGGTTACTGCTCCGCGTTCGCAGGAGTGGCGAGCAAATATCCTTGGGATCCAAATTCTCTGCAAGACTTGTCGATGGATCAGCTGTACTCGATTCTCGGGCCTACAAGCGATGGGCTGAAGAAACTCAAAGAAACAGTGAAGCCGTATACGCTCATGGTCGGGAATAAATATGCCGCGAATCCCCAGGCGGCGGTGAAACCCTCGCCAACGTTTCTGTTGTTCTTGAATCGCGTCGTGGCCCTGAGCGACACACTGTATCCGACCGGATCGCTGCCTCCGAAGTTCTCCTACACTCTGAAACAGTTGCCCAGCAACCTGCCGGGAGTTGAGGTGAAAATCGGGAGCGAAAAATTGGCGGGAGACGGCGCGCAGCAAACCTTCGTCTGGACTGGCGCGGCCGAGGATGTCCAGGTTACTACGAAGAGCGGAGATGTGCTGGATTCCTTCCTGGGTGATCCCTGGGCCGTGTTCAAATTTGTCGCGCGGGCCCATCAACTGGGAGGGGGCAAGCTGGAATGGATAAATGAGAACAACGGGAAACCCATTGTGCTTTCGAATGGAAAAGTAAAGTCGTATGACTATCAGCTGCAGGTTTCTGGGGGTGCGAATCCATTCTTCGATCTGCAGGGCATGAAGTGTGTCAGCCAGGTCGCAGGCCACTAACTGACTGAGGCCGACGCGATAGAGATTGTCGAGAAAGGCTTGTTGGGCAGAAGCAAAAATATTTCTTATGTAGAAGTTTTCTGACCGCCGGGGCCTGACAGTCGCCCCAGAAATCGATCTTTCCACGAAGGATGAACGGCGCGGATCAGCAGACAGGTGATGTTGTCGTCGCTGCCGCCGGTTTTCGCCGCTTCGATCAGATCGGAGCAGGCCTGTTCGAGAGACTCCTGGTTGATGGCTTCGGCCATCTTTTCTTGCTTCACGTAACGCGACATCCCGTCGCTGCAGAGCAGGAGAACGTCGTCGGAATTGAACTCATGATCGGCCAGGTCGGGCTCCACGCTGTCGTCAGTGCCCAGAGCGCGCACGATCACATTTTGCATCTTCGATTGTTCCGCTTCTTCCAGAGTAATCAGGCCACGCCGGACTTGCTCCATCACAAGCGAGTGATCGTTGGTCAGTTGCACGACATCGTTCTTGCGGATGAGGTAGACGCGGCTGTCGCCGACATTGGCCACAGAAAAAAGATTGCCCTCGACTAAGACGGCCACAATCGTGGAGCCCATGCCGGCATGATTGGGATTGGCCGCGCCGGATTCATGGATGGTTTGATTCGCCAGTTGAATGGCCGTCGCCAGGCTCACCGCGCGTTGCGAGACTCCTTCGAACCTGCCTCCGCTGACGGGGGCGGTCGTGGGGTCCTGACGAAAGTAGTCGAGAACAGTATCCACACCAATCTTGCTGGCCAGTTCTCCGGCTTGCTGTCCGCCCATGCCATCGCAGACCACAAAAATTCCATAGCGCAGGTCATAGCCGAAATTGTCCTCATTGTTCTTGCGCACGAGGCCGATGTCGGTGATGCCGGCGGCTTGGATGAGTAGAGTCATGGTGGGACTGCAAGCGCTAAATCCTACCGCAACCCAAGCCCCGGCTGAAACAGAAAACATGAACCGAAGGGAAAGTAGTCCGCGGAGAGACGTTATTTAGTTTAGGTCCATTCCAAAAGCAGAGTGCCAGAACCGGGTTCAGCCAGTCCGACCGAAAATTTTGCCCTTCTTCGCTTTCTTAAGAAGATCCTGCCACTCATTCTGCCAGTTGATGCTGGCGTATTCGGCGAAGGGTTGAGCGGTTTTGAGCGTCTGAGTCGCCTGCTTTCGATCTCCTGAGTCGATCGCTGCCTGCGCCTGTTTGATTGCCGCCGATAGCTGGCGATCGGCAACCGATTTGCGCCGTGAGCTGAAGACTGGGACGATTCGCGTGAGCAGCGAGGATTCCGAGCCCCCGGGAGGCTGCAGAGTTCCAGCGCCGACGTCCAGGCGATCCAGAGCCGCATAGGCCTTTCCTACCGCCCGCAGGGCTGCCAGTTCACTCTCGTTGGCTGTGCGCAACCGATGCAAGGCGGCCTGAACCGGCTCACACTCCAGCACGGACGCCGCTTGCGACTCGATGTACTTGACCGCCTCCGCATAGTGCTCCTGCGAGGCGAGGAATTCGGCGGTTTGCAACGCTGCGTCGACACCGCGTTGCAACGATTGCAGCCGGGCGCGCGCATCTTCCAGCAGAAACACCAGAGAAGCCGCCGACGGATCTTCGCTGATTGGAGTGAGCAATTCGACGACGGCGCGGTACGATCCTCGCGCCATCAATTCCTGGGCCTGGCGGAGCAATCCGCGGAGTTGGCTGGTCTTGAGGTGCTGATCGGCTTCCTGCCGCGCGAACTCCATCAACTCCGCGATTTCGGGCGAGAAGATGCCTTCCTTCTGGCAGGATTCGAGAAGGCGTAAGGCTTCGAGGTATCGGCCGCCGCTGAGCGCCTCATGGGCGCGCGTGAGATATTCAGCCCGGGATTGTTCCTGGCTGCGCGACGACATCTGCCCGACGATGCTGGATTGGAGAGCCAGCAGGCGCTCGTTTCCAGGTGCTTGTTGCAGTTCGTCGCGCACCAGCTTCAGGGCTTCCTCCGGCGAGGTCTCCATCAACCCACGGCAGCCCAGGACCACTTCATCGACGCGGCGGCGAACCTCGGCTTCGCGCAGCTTCCGCGCGAGACTCCCTTTGAACTTCATCAGCATGGGTTCGGTGGGCATGCGCTCCAGGGCTTGGTCCACCAGTTGCGCGGCTCGGATAAGTTCCTCGAGGGTGGAGGCGAGCGAAACTTCGTTTTGCAGCTGTTCCAGGATTCGGCGCCGTTGTTCCTGCTCGCGGCCGGTTTTGGCGGCGGCCTGCAAGGTGATCAGTTCAGGATTCGAGGGATCGACGCGTTCGACCTCGGCGAGCGCTTCCATGGCGGCGGTAAAGTGGCGCGCGCCGATCTCGCGGCGGGCGCTCTCCAGCAGTTGCCGGGCTTTCGCCTGTCGGGCCGCTTCTTCGATCAGACGCGCCAGCGCTACGTGAGCGGCGCGAACCCGGGAGTCGTTGCCGTCAACTTCGAGGGCCTTGGCAATGACGGCCTCGGCTCCTTCCAGATCGCCACGTTCGCGAGCGGTATCAGCCTGGCGCAGGTATCCATCCACCAGTTCTTTGCGCCGCTTTTTCTGTCGGGCGGTTTCCAGTAGCTCCGACAGCTCCGAATTCTCGGGATCGAGACCGCAGGCTTCCTGCAGATCGCCGATGGCTTCGTCATAGCGTTTGTCGGAGGCAGCTTCTTCGGCTTGCTGACGCAGCTTTCGGACTTGTTCCGCGCGCTGCCGCAAAGTTAGATTTTGCTGCACCTGCGCAATCAGCTGGCGGGCCCGGGTGTGCTGGCTATCCACTTTCAACAACTGCAGCAGAACTTCCCGGGCGGCCGTGTATTGCTCTTCCTGCACCATGCGCTCGGCCCGCTCGATCCATTCGGCAACTTGCTCCTTCTTCAACTCGTGGGCGAGCGACGAGACTTCCGCTGCCATCTCGTCGGCAGTGGAATAGCGGTCATTCGGATTCTTGGCCAGGGAGCGATCGAGGATGTTATCCAGCGCAGGAGGATATTCCTGGAGAAATTGACTTAGCGGAAGACGTTTCCCGGTCAGGATCTGCTGCACCAGGCCGTAGTCGGCCGAGAATGGGAGTTGGCCGGTCAGCATCTCGAACAGCATGACTCCAACCGAGAAAATGTCGGAGCGGCCATCAAAAGCCTCGTTTTTCAGGCGCTCCGGCGCCATGTACTGAATGGTGCCGATCACATGCCCGGTGCGGGTGAGATGACCGTCGGTCTTTTCCTGGCGGGCGATGCCGAAGTCCAGCAGCTTTACAATGCCGTCCGACTGCACGATAACGTTGGCCGGCTTGACGTCGCGGTGAATCACGTCATTGCGATGGGCGTATCCCAGCGCGTAGCAGATCTGCTCAATGATCTTCAGCTTGAACGCAAGTGCCAGAGACTGCCCGGAGCGGATGAGCTTATCCAGCGGATCGCCGGACAAATATTCCATCACGATGTAGGGGAATCCATCCTGCTCGCCCAAGTCGTACACGATGACAATGTTGGGATGTTTCAGCGCACCGGTTTTGGCGGCCTCGCGATAGAAGCGCTGCAGCATTTCCTGGTCGCCGGTGAAGCCCTCGGTCACCGTCTTGATCGCGACTTCGCGATTTAGTTGGCGGTCGAAGGCGCGATAGACCAGACCCATCCCGCCGCGACCGAGAAGATCGATCACCTCGTACTTGCCGATGCGTTTGATGTTCGGAGCAGTCACGGAGCTTGGTATTCCACTTACAAGATCTAGACGGCACCACCTGGCCAGACCATGTTGAACTGATCCCGCAAGAACTTCTTGGCTTCCTCGCGCTCCACCGTCGAAGTATCGGGAGTGGAGTTGAGGTAGAGGATGTAGGATTCGGCTGCGCCGTCATTATCGCCGTCCATGACATGCTTGCGAGCCTCCGCGAATTTTATGCCGGGGAGTGCCTCGACCTTCTCCTTCACATCTTTGATAAGGGTTTCGCGGGCTGCGATCTCAACGTCGCCAAGGAACTGAGCTTCATCGGGCGGCGAACCGCCTTGCTTTACGCCCTTGGTGTCCATCGGATTTACGTTTTCCAGCATCACGAACAGCTTCTGATTCGATCTCCTGACCGACGGGTTCGACGCGATAGTGTCGCCGTTGGAGTTGACGAGGCGGAATCCAAGTTCAACCACGGCGCTCAGGTCGACGGTTCTCCGTGTATAGCTGTAAGGCTTGACCACGTCATTCAGAACGGTCTTGGGAATCGTATCGAGCTTGCTGTGCGCCTCCTCAACCTTCTTCTGAGCAGCATCGACGACGTCGGCCGCAGCTGAGATTTCCTTCTTCTTTCCGCGCGCCTGAGCGCCTTCCAGAAGCTGTTGCTGTTTTTGCAAATCCAGGTTTGCGTCCTCGTATTCGCGATTTGCTTTATTCCAGTCTGGGTTCGCAACTTCGTGTTCGCTCGCGCGGTATTCAGAATCCAAGGACTCTATCATCGGTTTTGAGAAGGGCCGGTGTTCGACGACGTCACCGATCAGCATGAAGTTGGGATCGACGGGCGTGGTATCGGAGGCGCGAATGATTCTGACGTGAAGATTGGTCGTTTCCAGACCGGTAGCAATCGCGTCAGAAAGCTGGTCGGCAAAGCCCGAGCTGTCGCGCCGCGAGGTCTGGTCGCGGAACGTCACCTTGATGGAAAGAGTGGAACGAACATTGTGGATCGCAGTACTCTTCGTGCGCTCGTCGCGGACATCGTCGCGACTCGACTCGTATTGCTGGGCTTCGTCCAGGTAGAGCCACGCGACGCCGACACCCGATCCCAGCGGCTTGTCGAGATATTTTTTCGCTTGCACCACATAGTAGTCGCTGAGGATCTTCGAAATCACGTCGAGGCGGAGCTTGAGGTCATCGTCGGGCCGCAGCGTGTTGGCTACCCGCAGATAGTTATAGGCCTGCTGCACGCCGATCTCGTCTTTTCGTCCCGTGATCGGAACATGAGCATCTTTCAGTTTCGCAGCCTCGTCCGACGCGTTCTTTACGTAGTCGGCTTCGAGCGCCTGCATCTGGTCCTTCACCAGAGCGCGTGGGGCCTCCGGGAGGGCGGCCAAAACCTCGTAGGCTTCGATGAAATGTTTATCCTGCTGAAATGCGGCACTCTGCTGCACCGCGGCATCCGCGGCATTGCGGTTGGTGGACGACAGAAACTCCGCCTGCGCCTGCCTGAGCGCGTCCGCAGCTTCTGAGGTTGGTTTGAGGTCTGCGGCGTTCTTATATTCCTGCACTGCGTCATGCCACTTCTGGTTCGACGCATCCGTTTTGCCTTGTTCGAAGTGGTACTTGTACGCGGTATCGATGACGGTGGCAATTCGCGGTTCCTCATCGGCAAAGGAGCGAAAATCCGCCACAGCACTGACTGCCTCATCGTAGTGCTGAGTGGCCATCATGGATTCCGCACTATGCAAGGCTGCCTCGACTCGCTTGCTCTCCTCCACAATCTTGCTCTGCAGAGCCAGCCCCTGGTCAAAATGCGCGTCAATCTCTAACGTGTGGTCGGCCAACTGGCGCGCATTGGCCAGATGAACGTATCCGGCGGTATGGCCCGCCAGCGCTTGTTTGTACGCCTGCAGTTCTGTCCCGCCCTTGCCGGCCACCAGCACCAGTTCCGCGTGAACATTTTCCTGCAGTTTGGCGCCGCCATCGTTGGCAGGGAGCAGTGTGTGTACTTGATCGGCTTTCAAGTAAGCCGTTCTGAGCTGAGGATAAGCCGGAGAGTTCGTGGCGGCGGAGTTGCGGTAGGCGGCCAATGAGTCTTCGCCATCTTTCAACAGGAGCACCGCCAGGGCCTGCTTGCCGGAATCAGTGTGCGCGTCTTTGGGGTAGCGGCCCAGGTAGTCCTGCCACTGGGCAACCGAATGAGCACGCCCCGCGCGCAGATACTCGCCCAGTTCCGTGTCGGGCGCGGCAACGAACACGATCTTTACCGTGGGCTTGAACGGCTGAGTTTCAGTCGTTCCCGCCGGCGATGAACTCAATACTGACCCCGACAATGCTGCACGGTCCGCCAGTTGTGCGGGGGTAAGAGACTCATCTTTCTCGAACTTTAAGTTCGAAGGAACCACGCACTCCGAAGCCGAACCGCGCGTAAGGTTCATGACTCCCTGGGCGTCCCGTTCCAGCGAAGTTACCGAGCCAGTCAATGGAATCTTGAGTAGCTTGCCGTAAGTGGATTTGTTGATCTGGGTTGCACCACCACAAGAACGCACCTCGGCCTTGCCATTGATGAGAAGATCGTTTACCTGAAGGAAGGCGGCACCGCTCGGTCCGTCGAATAACTCGATGGCTATAAGTGGAGCTTCTTTGGAGTGTAAGGCTGGACCACTGAGAGTTATTAATAGAGCCACTACGAGAACCACGAACAACGGATCTACGAAAGCCTTCTTTATAGAAGACCCCATAGGAAGCCCCACAGAAGGCTCCAGACACAATTCTCCATGAAACTTCGGACGTCGTGGCATAGACTCCCCAAGATGACGGCAACTACCATATATTCGCCGCGCAGGTGTCCCGTATCATACTCACTGTTTGTCTGAAGTCAAGCGCGCGCAAGTGGTGGATGCGGGGCACAACAGTGCTACGAGTTTGCCCAGTAAATATTTGCTTGGGGTTCTATTTTCGCGTAACCTACACCCGAGTTTCGAAGCGGTCGAAACCTGACCGTCGCAACCTGACCAATGGCGCAGTACGAGCAGAAAACCGACAGCCGGGAATTCGAGGTTGCCAATCCCGACCAGCACCTCGTTCCATGGGGCGAAAATGCGCCTGCCGATCCCGCCGACATCGCGATTCGGCTGTGGGGTCCAGCCCTCCTCAATCGTCCCGTAGCCGCGACGTGGAAGGCCGACAGCATTCTGGTTTACATGATCGCGGATCTGGTCACCGCCAGCCGCGGCCGTATTGCCGAAGAATCGCCCACCGTTATGGTCGCGCACTTCGAGACTGGCCGGCATGCTCTGGTTGCCGCGAAGCGCATTCAGACGTCGATTCTGGAGTTCGTGGCCTGCCGTCCTGGTGAGAGGGTCGGGGGCGCAATCCTGATTTATCAGCCGAGGACGACCGACCCTACTGGTCCGAGCGTCGAGATGGTGCAGTACGAACTTAATCAGGCGAAGCCCGGTCAAATCCTGCTGACGGAAAATGTCTCGCAGCGCCTGCGCGATCTTCCCGGTATTGAATTTCTTGCCGCTCCCGAGCCGGGCAGCATCAGCGCGGATGGATCGCCGGGATTGACGGAGTTGATCTGGACGACGCCGGAGCAAGTTGCCCTCCTGCGAGAATCAATGGGCGACGGCACTGGACAACGCGGCGAGCCGCGACGAGATGACAGTCCGGTGGGCGCAACCCTGATCGTTGATTCTCCGAAGCTCGATTCTCCTTTTGCGCGCCGAAACCCAGCGGATGAGACTGTGCCGCCGGTTGCGGCGACCGCGGACTTTCTTGTCAAGGACGGATCGGAGACTCGGTCGCGCCGGGGAAGCCAGGTCCCGCAAGACTTCCAGCAGAGCCCGGGACGTTCGTCAACCAGCGGCTCTTTCGAGGAAGGAATTGAGCTCGGAGAGCGCCCACTCTTCACCCGCACACGGATCATTCTAGGCGTTGCGGCGTTGATTCTGGTGGCAGCGCTGATCGCCGTGTTTTTCCGTCCGACGGGAGATTCGAAACCTCCTCGCATTACGCAACAGCAGGGCCAGACTGGCGGGACGGAAGGCACCGGCCAACAGCCTCCGGTCAATCCCCAACCCGAGACCAAGACGGGCCAGCCAGAAACGCAGACTCTGGAGCCGGGAGCTAAGCCTGCAACGGTCGTCAAGCCGTCGAAAGATAATCGCCCGAAGAGCAAGAAAGAGACACCAGCAGAGCCGGAAGTCACCAAGGACTCCGGAGGCTGGTCGGTGAGTGACATTCCGCGTCTGCTCAAGATGGCTGGGGACGATATGGGAGTCGGCAACTACGACAAAGCCAAGCTGGAATACAACAGGGTTCTGAGCCTGCGGTCTTCGGACCAGGATGCAAAGGACGGTTTGAAGAAGATCGATAAAATTCAGAAAGAGCGACAATGAGTGTCCAACAATGACGGCTCACCGTCGTGCCTTCCAGGCCGTTCTCATGTAGTCGACTCGCTGTCTAAGTTTTCCGGCTCAAAGAAGCGAGCGCTCCCAAAGGAGTTGCCAATGCCCAAACCATTCGACTTCGGTGGAGTCAACCTGACGGCTGGCGAAGACATCTCAGGGGCCCATCGGGCTGCGGAAACTCCTTTTTGCATTGCGATTCTGGGCGACTTCAGCGGGCGCGCCAACCGCCGGATTTCCGATGCTAAGACAATCGGCAAGCGCCGCGCCTGGCTGGTGGATCGAGACAACTTTGACGAAGTGCTCTCCCGCTCCGGCGCTGAAATTCAGTTGCCGATCGAAGACAGTGGTTCGTTACACTTGCGATTTTCCGAGCTCGAGGATTTTCATCCCGACCGCATTTTCGAGCGCCTCGAGATCTTCGGCAAACTGCGGGACCTGCGCGGCGGCTTGCAAGATCCTGCTACCTTCCAGAAAGCGGCGGAACAATTGGGGCTGCGTTCGAGTGATTCCGCGCCTGAGGCGAGAAAGCCTGACACTGCGACCGTTGGGCCTGCGGTCGCGCCCAGCGCCGTGCAGTTGGCTTCCGGCAGCCTGCTGAACGAGATGATCGAGCAGACCGAAGCTCGCGGCGTAACGAATCGCCCCCAGCACTCGATCACGCGCTCAACCGACGAAGTACACGAGTTCGCGAGACGAGTCGTTGCACAGCATCTGGTGAGCACTCCCGATCCCCGCCAGCCGGAGATTCTTGCCGTCATCGATCGCGCAATTGGCTCGCTGATGAGAGCGGTTCTGCACAATCCGGATTTCCAGGCGCTGGAGGCCGCATGGCGGGCAGTGTTTCTTCTGGTTCGCCAACTCGAAACCGGCTCGCAGCTCAAGCTCTACCTGTTCGATATTTCGAAGGAGGAGCTGGCGGCGGACCTCAGTTCCGTTTCAGACCTGCGAAATACGGGTATCTACCGGCTTCTGGTGGAGCAGACCATTGAAACCCCCGGGGCAGACCCATGGGCGATCATTGTAGGGAACTACAGCTTCGGCTCGGCAAACGAGGACGCGGAGCTGCTGTCCCGGATGGCCAAGATCGCGAGCCGGGCCCGCGCTCCATTCCTTGCTGCCGCCAGCCCTAGTCTGCTGGGTTGCGCTTCATTAGCGTCCACACCAGCGTCCGCTCCGCAGCCACGCGAGTGGAAATCTCTGCCTGAGGATCTCGCCAGGGGCTGGGCCGAACTTCGGCATCTGCCCGAAGCAGACGCAGTTGGGCTCGCGTTACCGCGGTTTTTGCTGCGCCTTCCCTACGGCAGGAAAACCTCTCCTCTGGAATCGTTTGATTTCGAGGAATTTCCCGAAATGCCTGTCCACGATGACTACCTGTGGGGCGATCCGGCGTTTGCGGCTGCCCTGTTGCTAGGCCAATCTTTCAGCGCGGCGGGATGGGAGATGCGTCCCGGCAATGTGACGGAAATTGAGCAATTGCCGCTTCATATCTACCTGAAAGCCGGCGAGTCCGAGTCGAAGCCGTGCGCCGAGGTGCTGCTCACCGAGGATGCCGTCGAGCGAATTCTGGAGGCAGGCCTGATGCCACTGGTTTCCTTCAAGGGCCGGGATCGGGTCCGGCTGGTCAGATTCCAGTCAATTGCCGACCCGCCGCGTGCGCTGGCGGGGCGCTGGTGCCACTGACTTCGTTACCCTCCAACAAATTTTGCCCGTCGTCGCCGCGGCTTTCCGACCGTTAGAACGAATGCGAACGCGGGTTTATTCCGGGAAAAACGCTTTTTTTACAGGAAGAGAAGGGCTTAGTGCTTGACTGTGCTTTGACCTTGTGATAAACCGTTGCTCCACGACCCGTTCGGGCAGTGGCGAGATGTCTGGCCACCTTTCAAGAAATAGGGGCCCCCTGACCGTAACGTTCCCTGGTCGACTGCAAAACCGGAAGTGGTAACTCCAGAAGTGGAACTTCCTCTAAAACCGGAATAGGTAGGGAGATAACATGGCAAAACCGAGCACGCAGCATAAGCTGGACCGGGTGCGCCCGCCCCGGGTTCAGATCACCTATGATGTCGAAACTGGCGGCGCAATTGAAATCAAGGAACTGCCCTTTGTGGTCGGCGTCCTTGGAGACTTCACGGGACAACCCGAACAACCGCTACCCAAGCTGAAAGAGCGCCGCTTTGTCGAAGTAACGCCCGACAATTTCGATTCGGTCCTCGAAAGCATGAAGCCGCATCTCTCGTTCGCGGTGGAAAACAAGCTGAGCGAAGACTCGAACGCCGGCCAACTCCGGGTAGATCTGAAATTCAAGAGCCTGGAAGACTTCGAGCCTGAGCAGGTGGCGAGGCAAGTGAAGCCGCTGAAGGAACTCCTGGACCTGCGGACGCGCCTCAACGATCTGAAGGGCACGCTGCAGACTAACGAGAAGCTGGACGAAGCCTTGCTTGATGCCGTGAGCAAGACTGAAAAACTCGACAAACTGAAATCCGAAGTCGGCGGGAAGGGAGAACCCAATGCCTGAGACCGAGAAAGCTGCTGCTGGTAGTACGGCTGTTGTAGAACAGGCCGCGGAATCGAGTCTTCTCGACCAGATTGTTGAGAAGGGAAGATTCGGCGACCCGAGCGCGCGCGAGCGTGGCAAGGGTCTGATCAAGGAATTCGTTGCCCAGGTGCTCGAAGGGTCTATGACGCTGGGGCGCGATGCCGACCAGATGATTTCTGCGCGCGTGGCGCAGATCGACCATCTGATTTCGCTTCAGTTGAACGAAGTGTTGCACAACCCTGTGTTTCAGAAGCTGGAATCAACCTGGCGCGGACTTAAGTATTTGCTGGATCAGTCCGAAACCGGGACGCAACTGAAGATTCGCGTCCTGAATGCCTCGAAGAAGGACTTGCTGCGCGATTTGCAGCGCGCTCCGGAATTCGATCAGAGCGCGATGTTCAAGAAGGTCTACGAGGAAGAGTACGGCATTTTTGGCGGCGAACCCTTCGGCGCGCTAGTGGGCGATTATGAATTCAGCAAACATCCCGAAGACCTGGAATTGTTGGAGAAAGTCTCTCAGGTGGCAGCGGCCGCCCACGCTCCGTTCCTCTCGGCGGCGTCGTCGGAACTGCTGAACATGGAGACCTTCACGCAACTGGATCAGCCGCGCGATATCGGCAAGATCTTCGACAGCACCGAGTACGCCAAGTGGAAGGGATTCCGCGAGAGCGAGGACTCGAAGTATGTCGCGCTGACTTGCCCGCGCGTCCTGATGCGGCTGCCCTACGGCCGCGATACGGCTCCCGTGGAAGGCTTCAACTTCGAAGAGGGAGTGGATGGCACGGATCATTCCAAGTACCTCTGGGGCAATTCCGCGTATGCGCTCGCGTCCAAAATGACGCAGGCATTCGCCACTTACGGCTGGTGCGTGGCCATCCGCGGTGTTGAAGGCGGCGGGCTGGTCGACGGGCTTCCTTCCCATACGTTCCGCACGGACGAGGGCGATGTGGCGCTGAAGTGCCCGACCGAAATCGCCATCACCGATCGCCGGGAAAAAGAACTGGCGGATCAGGGACTGGTGTCGCTGGTTCATTGCAAGGGCACGGATAAGGCTGCGTTCTTCAGCATCCAATCCTGCAACAAGCCCAAGCTCTATGACAGCGACGCGGCCAACGCCAATGCCCGGCTTTCGGCGCAGTTGCCTTACATGATGGCGACGTGCCGATTTGCGCATTATTTGAAAGCGATGATGCGCGACAAGATCGGCGGCTTTATGTCGCGTGAGGATGCATGGAGGTTCTTGAATCGCTGGATTTCCAAGTACGTAACGCAAGACGACAAGGCAAGTCCGGCGCAAAAAGCCAAGTTCCCCTTGCGCGAAGCAAATGTTGAAGTGGAAGAAGTGAAAGGTAAACCTGGTTGCTATCGTGCGGTTGCTTACCTGCGTCCGCACTTCCAGTTGGACGAAATCAATGTGTCGCTGCGGTTGGTGGCGGAGTTGCCGGCTGCCGCAAAGTAAGGGCTCGGGGTTAAGACGTTTCGGGGTTAAACAAGGATTCCCAGGAATTCTTGAAATCTAAAAAATGAAGAAGTGAGGGAGGACTAGCAATGCCAAGTGATTATTATCTGCAGATTGGGTCCAGCACCAGCGCGGCGGGCGGAGTGACCGGCGAATCGGTGAACCCAAATTTTCTGAAACAAATTGAGCTGGACAGCTTTTCGTTCGGCGCTTCCAACCCGGCTGACGTGGGCGGGGCCGGACTGTCGGCCGGCAAGTGTTCTTTGTCGGAATTCAGCTTTACCTGTGCGCTGGACTCTTCCAGCTGGCAGATCGTAAAGGATCTGTATGCCGGTACGCACGTCGACACTTGCACCTTCAGTGGGAATAAAGCTGGCGGCGGCGGCAGCACCTACATGTATATCCAGGTGGTGATGACCAACTGCTACATCACCAGCCAGAGTACCGGCGGAGGTGGATCGGGTGTGCCGGCCCAGAGTGTAAGCATTGCGTACGCACAAATCGAGTATCAGTACTACACTCAGGATACGACCAAAGGCACGACGACGTCTGCCGGCACTGCAACCTATAACATCACAACGGGCGTCAACAGTTAGTCTCGTTGTAGTTCGACGATTGTGAAGCAAGGGAGGGCGTTTGGCGAGCGGTTCGAGCTCGCCACGCTGCCTTCCCTTGTTGCGCCTTTCACTTCGACTTGCCCGTCGAAGAAAGCTTCTCAAAAAGTTAAATCCGCATAGAGGCGCCTTACATGAACCCAAGAGAACTCTACCAAGCGGGCCGGCTGACGGACGCAATCAAAGCTTTGAGCGCGGAATTGCGCGACAATCCGACCGACATCAAGCGCCGCACTTTTCTGTTCGAACTCCTCTGCTTTGCCGGCGAGTATGATCGCGCCGACAAGCAGCTCGAAGTGTTAGCAGAGGCTGGACCGGAGAGTGAATTGGGTGTGCTTCTCTATCGCAGCGCTTTGTATTCCGAGCGCCAGCGTCACGATTTATTCGAACGGGGTGAGCTTCCAGCGGAAAAGGAAGACTCCGAATCGCGCGGCGGGCAGGTAAACGGCAAGCCATTCAGTTATTTCTCCGACGCCGATCCCAGAACTGGCGCCAGGCTCGAGTTGTTTGCGGCGGGCAACTACCTGTTGCTTCCGCTGGAACACGTCGCCTCCATTCAAATTCCGCCTCCGCAGCGGCTGAGAGATCTTTTGTGGACGCCGGCGGCGGTGCGTACCACCCCTTCGTTCAAGGGAACGGAACTGGGTGAAGTGTTGCTCCCGGTGCTGGCCCCGTTCTCGTGGCGGCATCCGGATGAGGCCGTGCGCCTGGGACGAATGACCGTTTGGGAGAAGCCCGATGGTTACGAACATCAGGTTCCGTTCGGACAAAAGATGTGGGTAGTGGACGAAGAGGAAATCCCCTTCCTCGAACTTCGCGCTCTCGAGTTCAATCCTGCCTCCGTGGCCGCCTGACCTATCATGCCTCTTCCCGACGATCTGCTGAATCCTATTGAAGGTCCGAACCCCAGTGGGGCGAACCTTCGCTACGACCCGGTCTACGACAAAATTAAAGAGGCGCGCCGCGAAGAGGTGCAACCGCCGCCGGGCATGACCGAATCGGACCGCAAAGTCCCGGACAACCCGCAAGTGATTAAGCTCACAACCGAGCTTCTCACCAGCAAGAGCAAAGATCTCCAGATTGCCGCCTGGCTTACCGAAGCGTCTCTAAAGCAACGTGGCTTCGCCGGATTGAAGGACGGACTTGGCCTCTGCGCCGGTCTGGTCGAAAAGTTTTGGGACACCCTCTATCCGGAGATCGAAGACGGCGATGTGGAGTCCCGCGGAGCGCCGCTGGGGTTTGTCGGAACCAAGCTCGACATTCCTGTGAAGTTGGTGCCGATGGTGGAGAAGTTGCGTTACGGCCTGCTCGACCACCAGCAGTCCAGAGAAGTCGGCTACGAGGACCAGGCAAAAACCGACGAGGCGAAGAAACGGCGCGCGCAACTCGTCAAGGATGGCAAGCTCACTCCTGAGGCTTTCGATAAGGCTTTCGAAGAGACTCCAAAAAAGTTTTACGCGCAATCCGAGCAGGATCTTGACGCCTGCCTGAAAACGCTTACCCAGCTGAAAAAAACTTGCGATGAAAAATTCGGGGATGATGGACCTGCATTTGGCCCGCTGCAGTCATCGCTCGAGGCAGCCCGGCACCTGATCCACAGCTTTCTTCAGAAGAAGCGCGAGAAGGAACCCGATCCAGTGGAACCGGTCGCGACCGAAGGCAGCGCTGCAGGTGCCGAAGGTGAAGGTGGGGCGGGAGCTGCGGGTCCAGTGCGTACTGGCGTTCTGATTTCGCTGGACGGCTCATCGGAACCGCCAGACCGCATTGATGCGATTCGTAAAGTGGCGGAGGCGGCGGCATTTCTGCGCCAGCGCGAGCCTAACAGCCCAGCTTCCTATCTGATGTTGCGCGGCCTGCGCTGGGGAGAATTGCGCGCGGCCATTGACCTGGCCGATCCTACGCGGCTGGAAGCTCCGCCGACCGAACTTCGCCGCCATTTGAAAAAGCTGCTGCTCGACAAGAAGTACGAGCAATTGCTGGAAGCCGCCGAGAGCGCAATGGCGCTGCCTTGCAGCCGCGCCTGGCTTGACCTGCAGCGTTTTGTTGTGGAAGCGTGCGACGCCCTGGGTGGCGGTTACGAAGCGATTGCCCGGGCAATCCGTTCGGAATTGAAGGCGCTGGTCACCGATATTCCGCAACTGCTCGATGCCACGCTGATGGACGAAACGCCAGCAGCGAATGTCGAGACCCGTGCCTGGCTAGTGTCCTTAAGCCACGGACCTTCCGAGCCAACTGCGCCCGCGGAAATACCGCTTCCCGTCCCAGCAGGCTCCAACGGTCTGGGCTCCATGTGGCCGGGGCAGCCGACCGACGCGTATGCCTCGGCGGTGCAGGCCTTGCGCGAAGGTCAGGAGCGGAAGGCGTTTGAAATTCTGCAGCAAGATATTGCCCGCAAGCGTTCCGGACGCGAGCGTTTTCGCCGCCGCATGCAACTCGTGGAGATCTGCGCATCCACCAACAAACCAAACGTCGCGCAGCCCATCCTGGACGATTTGGCCACCGCAATCGAGACTCACAAGCTCGACGAGTGGGAAGATCCGGGCGTGGTCGCGGGCGCGCTGGCCACGATCATGAAGATGAGCATCAAGATTCAGGCGGACAAGGCGCAACAGCAGAAACTGTTCGAGCGCATCTGCCGGCTCGATCCGGCGCAGGCGCTGGGGGACGGGAAGTAATTCATGGCCAAACGAGATGCTACCGGACCGGTCACGCTCTCGGTGCTGGACCGGCTCATCGATCGGGAACCGAAGAACAGCTCGGAGATTCCGTTCACCCGCACTCAATCCTTGCGCGAGTTGAAGTTGTCGTTGAAACGCGATCTGGAATGGCTGCTCAATACGAGAAAAACAATCGATCCCGCTCCAGACTCGGCCCGCGAGACTGTCCGCTCGGTTTACAACTACGGTTTTGCCGACATCTCTTCGAAGTCGGTATTGTCCGGCCGCGACCAAAGTGAGCTGGTGCGGGAGATGGAGTTGGCGATTGCGGTTTTCGAGCCGCGGCTGAAACGTGCCAAGGTGCGCAGGGAGCGAGGGGAAGGCAGTTACCGAAGCTTGAAATTTGTGATCGAAGGACTGTTGTGCATGGATCCTGCGCCGGAGCCGGTACGTTTCGATACGGTTCTCGAGTTGGGCAAGGGCGAGTACGAAGTCAAGGGAGCCGACCTTGCGCAATGAGCTGAGGAATTATTACGAGAGCGAGCTCACGTTCCTGCGACAGATCGGAGCGGAGTTCGCCGACAAGTATCCTAAGATTGCCTCGCGCCTGGTGCTGGAGCCGGATCGCTGCGAAGATCCTCACGCGGAGCGGATGCTGGAGGCGTTCGCGCTGCTGGCCGCGCGGGTTCACCTGCGCATCGACGACGACTTTCCGCAGATCACCGAGGCATTGCTCAATATCCTGTATCCGCACTACATGCGGCCGGTGCCATCGATGTCGGTGGCGCAGTTTCACACCGATGCCGAGCAGGGCAAACTCACCAGCAGCCACAAGATTCCGAAGGGAACGGTGCTCTATTCGCGTCCCGTGGAAGGAGTTCCATGCAAGTTCCGGACTTCCTACGACGTGACGATGTGGCCCTTCAAAATCTCCCAGGCGCAATGGATGACGCCCGACCGCCTTCGCCCCACCTTGCGCGCGTCGGAAGCCGCGGTGCTGCGGGTTGAACTGGAATGCTTCCAGGATGTTTCGTTTGAAAAACTCGACCTGGAAACGCTGGCTTTTTATCTGAATGGCGAGAGTGCGGTGGTGCACGGGTTGTACGAACTGTTATGCCGGAACTGCGTCCGCATTCTGGTGCGCGACCCGGCCAACCCGAAGGCTCCGGTGCGCGAGCTTCCGGTGCGGAATCTGCAGCCCATGGGTTTCGGAGAAGCGGAAGACGTCTTGCCGTATCCCAGGCGTTCTTTTGTCGGTTACCGGCTGCTGCAGGAGTACTTTGCTTTTCCAGAAAAGTTTTTTTTCCTGAGCCTTACCGGGCTTTCGGTGTTGCAGCGGGCCGGACTCGGGTCGAAAGCCGAGATCCTGTTCATGATCTCGCCCTTTGAACAGGACGGCCGCCAGCAGCGCCTGGAAGTTGCGGTGAATCCAAAGACGCTGCGTCTCGGATGCACGCCGATCATCAATCTGTTTGCGCAAACTGCTGAGCCCATCCTGGTCGACCAGACACGCTATCAGTATCCGATCGTGCCCGATGCGCGCCGCCGCCAGACCATGGAAATCTATTCCGTGGACGAGGTCGTCAGCACCGACGCTGAGACGCATCAGACGGTGAACTACCATCCTCTCTATTCCGAGCGGCACGTGGTGCAGGGCACGACTCCGGCGTACTGGTACATCACCCGCTCGGCTTCGACTCGCAAGGGCGACGACGGTACCGATGTTTTTCTTTCGCTGGTCGATCTCTCGGCTCGTCCGATGCAACTCGACTACGACACAGTGACCGTGCGCAGTACCTGCACCAATCGTGATCTGGTAACCCGCCTGCCTTTCGGCAGCGAGAACGGCGATTTCGAGATGGCCGGGGCTGCGGCGATCAAGCGCATTGTCGCGCTGCACAAACCTACCCGCACGCTGCGTCCGCCCTTAGACGGAAAGACCCTGTGGAGCCTGATCTCGCAGCTATCGCTGAACTATCTTTCCATTGTGGATGACGGCAAAGAGGCGCTGCAGAAAATTCTTGAGCTCTACGATTTCTCCGAGTCGCCTGACACCAAGAAGCAGATCGGCGGAATTACTTCGGTCGACGCTCGCCGCCATTTTACCCGCGTAATCTCCGAACACGGCATCGGTTTCGCGCGCGGCACCCGGGTGGAGATCGAGTTCGACGAAGAGCAGTTCAGCGGCGGTGGCGCTTACCTGTTTGCCAGCGTGCTTGAAAAATTTCTGGGTCTCTACGTGTCGATGAACAGCTTCAGCCAATTGGTGGCGCGCAGCCGCCAGCGAAAGGAGCCGTTGGAAGAATGGCCACCGAGAGCGGGACAATCCGTTCTGATCTAGCCGCTTCGGAAATCGCCGAGAAGCTCCGGCGGGAGCCTTTCAGGTTTGATTTCTTCCAGGCGGTGCGTCTGCTCGAGCGATTTTTTCCGGAGCGGACGTCGGTCGGCCAGTTCGCGCATCCCGAGACTGAGGTCGCGCGCTTTGGAGTGCATCCCTCGCTGGCTTTTCCGGCGAGCCAGATTCAGAGCATGGAGTGGCCCGGGCAGAATCAGCCTGGGCAGAATGAACAGGGGCAGGATCAGCCCGACGAAGAGGCGAAAAAGGCGATTCGGATGACCGTGAATTTCATGGGTCTGACCGGTCCCGAGGGCGTTCTGCCCAACCCCTACACCACGCTCCTTATCGAGCGGCTGCGATTCAACGACTCCTCGCCGCGCGATTTTCTCGATCTGTTCAATCACCGCATTATCTCGCTCTTCTACCGCGCCTGGAGAAAATACCGTTTTGATGTTGCCTGCGAGCAGGGCGAGCGCGATCTGTTTTCGCGGCACCTTCTCAGCCTGCTGGGGTTGGGCACGGATGGCTTGCGCGACCGTCAGGCTGTGTCGGACGACACTCTGGTGTACTATGCTGGACTGCTGGCGCAGCGTCCGCGCTCCGCGCAGGCCCTGCAGCAGATTCTGGGCGATTACTTTGATGTGCCGGTCGCGATCGAGCAATTTGCCGGAGGCTGGTATCGCCTGGATCCTGAGACGCAGTGCAATTTGTCAGAGGGAAACAACGCAAGCGGTGAACTCGGCTTTGGCGCGGTGGTCGGCGACGAGGTGTGGAACCAGCAGTCCAAAGTCCGAGTCGTTCTGGGTCCGCTCACTCTAGAGCGCTATGCGGATTTTCTGCCCGATGGCCAATCGTATGAGCCGCTTGGGGCATGGGTGCGGTTCTTTTCGAATGACGAATGGGGTTTCGAAGTGAAGCTGATTCTTGAACGCGAGCAGGTTCCGCCGTGCACCCTGGGAGTGGAAGGTACATCGGGCCCGCAGTTGGGCTGGGTGTCGTGGGTGAAGTCCGCGCCCTTCGGCCGGGACCCGGACGATACCGTGCTCGCGCTTGAGGCAGCGGAGAGGGGAAGCCATGAATCTGAAGTCTCTGATCGGCAAGCTTAACGATTCGACTCGCGGCGCACTGGAGGCGGCGGCAGGTCTCTGCCTGGCGCGCACGCACTATGACATTGAGGTGGAGCACTACCTGACCAAGCTGCTCGACTCTACCGACAACGATGCGGCCGCGATTTTCAAACACTTCGAAATCGACACTTCGCGGCTTTCCGGCGAACTGGCGCGGGCCTTGGACAAGCTGAAAACTGGAAACGCGCGCACCCCGGCACTCAGCCCTTCGCTCATGCGAATGCTGATTGAAGCCTGGACCATCGGTTCGATCGACTACAACGCTGCACAAGTTCGCACCGGCTTCACCATCCTCGCCCTTGCGACGAATGACGAACTCGTGCGCCTCATGCGCGACGTCAGCCGCGAGTTTCAGAAGATTCAGGCCGATTCGTTGCGCAAGGATTTCGCCTCGATTGTCGGTAATTCGGGTGAGGAGGCGCAGACCGCCGTTGCTGCCGCCGCTGCCGCGCCAGGCGCGCCTGCCGGGGCTCCGCGTCCGGGCGGAAAAACTCCCAACCTTGATCAGTTCACCATCAACCTTACCGAGAAAGCCAAGACCGGCAAGATCGATCCCGTGTTAGGGCGCGACTTTGAGATTCGCCAGGTGGTCGACATTTTGATGCGACGCCGGCAGAACAACCCGATTCTCACCGGCGAAGCCGGGGTAGGAAAAACAGCCGTGGTGGAAGGCTTCGCGTTGCGAGTGTCGCAGGGCGATGTGCCTCCGCCGTTGCGCAACGTCACCGTGCGAACTCTCGATCTCGCACTGCTGCAGGCGGGAGCGGGAATCAAAGGAGAATTTGAGAACCGGCTCAAGGGATTGATCGAGGAAGTAAAGGCTTCGCCTATTCCCATCATTTTGTTCATCGACGAAGCCCACACCATGATCGGTGCAGGCGGAACGGCGGGACAAGGCGATGCCGCCAATCTTCTCAAGCCCGCATTGGCGCGTGGCGAGTTGCGAACCATCGCAGCCACGACCTGGTCGGAGTACAAAAAATATTTCGAAAAAGATCCCGCGCTGGCGCGCCGCTTCCAGGTAGTGAAAGTAGAAGAGCCGATTGAATCGCAATGCCTGACCATGCTGCGTGGCATTGTGCCGTCGCTGGAGAAGCACCACAAAGTTCGCATTCTGGACGAGGGATTGACTGCCGCAGTCCATCTTTCTCACCGCTATCTCGCCGGGCGCCAGTTGCCCGACAAAGCCGTCAGCGTGCTGGACACGGCTTGTGCGCGGCTTGCCCTGGGACAAAGCGCCACTCCTCCTGCCATCGAAGACAGCGTGCGCCAGATCGACGATTTCGCAGTTCAGAAACGCATTCTGGAGCGCGAGTCGCTGGTGGGTACCGACCATCGCGAAAGACTGCAGGAAATCGCCACCAAGAGCGCGGAAATCGAATCGCGACTGGCTGGCTTGCGGACTCGCTTTGAGAAGGAACGCGACCTGGTCACCACGATCCGTGATTTTCGTTCTCAGCTCGAAAATGCAGGTTCGCAAAATGGCAACGCCGTTGCGCGCGCAGAAATACCTGGAGTCGCTACCGATGCCAGTGCAACCGCTCCCGCTGCCACAGCTCCGGCAGCAGCAGCGTCTTCGGCGTCGACATCGGCAACAGCTACTGCGGTCGAAGAAGCGGCCAAGCCCGTGGACGTAGCTGCAGTGCGCGCCCAACTCGCGCAAGCCGAGGCTGATCTTGCGGCGCTGCAGGGCGAAGAGCCGATGATTCGCGTCTCCGTCGATGCTCAGATTGTCGGCGAAGTGATCTCCGCTTGGACTGGAATTCCAGTCGGCAAAATGATGAAGGACGAAATTTCCACGGTCCTTTCTCTGCCGACATTTCTCGGCCAGCGCGTGATCGGACAGTTGCACGCACTGGAAATTATCAGCCAGCGAATTTCGACTGCGCGCGCTCGCCTCGACGACCCCATCAAGCCGATCGGCGTTTTCATGCTGGTAGGGCCCAGCGGAGTCGGCAAAACCGAAACCGCGCTCGCGCTGTCGGACCTTCTTTACGGTGGGGAACGCAACCTGATTACCATCAATATGTCGGAATTCCAGGAAGCACACACCGTATCGACGCTGAAGGGCTCGCCTCCGGGCTATGTCGGTTACGGCGAAGGCGGTGTGCTCACTGAGGCGGTTCGTCGCCGGCCTTATTCCGTGGTGCTGCTCGACGAAGTTGAGAAAGCGCATCCCGATGTGCTCGAGCTTTTCTACCAGGTGTTCGACAAGGGACACATGGAAGACGGCGAAGGCCGCGAGATCGATTTCAAGAACACCATCATCATTCTCACCACCAACGCGGGTACCGACACCATGGCGAAACTTTGCGCCGACCCTGAGACCATGCCCGGCCCCGAAGGTCTGCTCAAGGCGCTCAAGCCGGAGCTCAACAAGATCTTCAAGCCAGCATTTCTGGGGCGCATGGTGCTGATTCCATATCTGCCGATTCGCGACGAGAATCTCAAGCAAATCATCCGGCTGAAGCTGGGTAAGATTCAGCGCCGCATGCAGGAGAATCACAAGATCGAGATGACCTACGATGCTGCCCTGGTGCAGGAAGTGGCGAATCGCTGCACCGAGGTCGAAAGCGGGGCGCGCAATGTGGATAACATTCTTACCAACACGCTGCTTCCCGATATTTCGCGGCAGTTGCTGGGACGCATGGCGGCCAGCGAGCCCATGGAGCGAATCCACGTGGGCATTGGCGCCGACGGGGCATTCGAATATCGCTAGGAATATTTGCGGTCGCGCCAGGCTGAGGCATTTAGACGGGCCGCGCGGCCGCGGCTCGGACAAACCAAGGACGCAAACAACCCAGGGCAAACCAAGGGAAGGACCGCTTCGTGGCAAGCGTTAGCTACACTCAAGATAATCGGCTGCTCATTTTGGATACCCCGCTGGGCAAGGACGTGCTCCTGCTGCAGGAACTCACGGGGTACGAAGGCATCTCGCGCCTGTTCACCTACGAACTGAATCTGCTGGCCTACGACAACGATTCCATTGTTTTTTCGGATATTGTCGGGCAGAGCGTTACCATCACTCTGAGCAGTCCTAGCGGCACTCCGCGCTACATCAATGGATACGTGAGCCGCTTTACCCAAGGCGATACCGACGAACGAAATTTCACCCACTACCACGCGCAAGTTGTGCCCTGGCTGTGGTTCCTGACTCGCCAGGCCGACTGCCGCATTTTTCAGAACCTGGCGGTGAATGACATCCTCAGTCAGGTATTCAATCTTTTCAGCTTCAGCGATTTCCGGCTCAGCCTGACCGGCACTTATCCGCAGCTCGAATATTGCGTGCAGTATCGCGAGACCTCGTTCAACTTCGTCTCGCGACTCATGGAAGAGTTCGGCATCTTCTACTACTTCGATCATTCGACGGAGGGCAAGCACACGATGGTGCTGGGCGATCAGTCCAGCACGCTGCCGGCGTGTCCCAGTTCTCCCATCAGCTACGACACCCAGGTCGGAGGCCTCTACGACCCCGAAGCCATCAGCGACTGGCACGTTGAGCAGGAAGTGCGAACCGGCAAGTACACCGTAACCGATTACAATTTCACCACCCCCTCCACGAGTTTGCTGGCCAGCGATCCCACTGTCGTGGATCTCTCCGCCAGCCAGCCTCTGGAACTTTTTGATTACCCGGGATTGCACACCACTAAAGATCTGGGCGACACCGTGGCCAAGACGCGCATGCAGGAAGAGGAAGCCGGCTACATGGTGGTGTCGGCTCAGAGCAACTGCCGCGCCGTGATGTCGGGTTACTCGTTTGAATTAAAGAATCACTATCGTTCCGATCAAAACACGAATTACGTGGTGACCGAGGTCCGGCACTACGGCTCGGCGGGACAATCCTATACGACTGCTGGCAACCAGGGGGCGGAGACCTACTCCAACCACCTCACTTGCATTCCGGCTTCGGTGGCTTATCGCCCGCCGCGAGTAACCCCGAAACCCTTCGTACAAGGCCCCCAGCCCGCGCTGGTGGTCGGCAAATCGGGCGAGGAAATCTGGGTGGATAAATACGGGCGCGTCATCGTGCAGTTTTATTGGGACCGGCTCGGTCAGCAAAATGAAAACAGTTCCTGCTGGATTCGCACCTCGCAACCCTGGGCCGGCGGAAACTGGGGCGCGATGTGGATTCCGCGTATCGGTCAGGAAGTACTGGTCAGCTTTCTGGAAGGCGACCCAGACCGCCCCGTCATCACGGGCCGCGTCTACAATGCCAACCAGATGCCGCCTTACGCTCTGCCCGATTACCAGACGCGCAGCACCTTTATGTCGCGCAGTTCCAAGGGCGGCGGCGCTGCGAACTATAACGAACTTCGTTTCGAAGATCTGAAGGGTCAGGAACAGATCTTCATGAATGCGGAAATGGACATGGATTTGCGCGTCGAGAAGGACTCGCGCGAATTCATCGGCGCCAACCGTCATCTGATTGTGACCACGAACCAGGTGGAGCAAATCCAGACGGACAAGCATGTGCACGTCGAGGGAAGCCACTACGAAAAGATCGACACCAACATGTCGCTGAATGTAGGCGGCAATCAGATGGAGAGTGTGACGGGCAACAAGTCCCTCAGCGTTACTGGCAATCAGAACGAAAGCGTCACCGGCAACATTTCGCTCAGCGTCACTGGAAACCAGAGCGAGAGTGTCACTGGCAACGTGTCGCTTTCGGTTACGGGCGGAAAGATGGACTCGATCACAATGGGGTACATGATGTCCGCGTTGAGCATTCACCTGAGTGCGGAGACGGGCATCGTGATTGAATGTCCCCTGGGAATCACACTGAGCGCGGGACCCAATTCGATTGATATTAGCCCCGCAGGCGTGTATGTCACGGGCGTTCCCTTTGTAAACCTCAACAGCGGCAGTTCTCCTGCAAGCACCTCGGATCCCAGTTCAGGATCGCCCGACAGCCCCGACGCCCCGACCGCTCCGAATGATCCGGACACGGCCGACGACGGCAGCAAGGGAACGAAACTGAACTGACCCCAGATTTGAGGAGAGTGATCGACGTAGACTAGCGGTGCGTCAGCGGGCACGATCAACGATCGCCGTTCAATAATCAACGATCCGCCATTATGCATTGAGTCCATTGGTTGAAAACAAACGCGGGGTTGGTGGACTCTTGAGAAACTGTTCCCGCCACTAAGTTAACGTCGAACAAGTGGCCTTGGTGTGCGAAGAAGACAGCTCGGCCATCCGGTGAAAAACAGACTAAGCGAGAATCGAAGCCACTGATCTCTGATGCTGCGACTTCACGCACCTTCTCCCCGGTCGCCCCATTAAAAACGATTAGCCTGCCAGTCTTAAAGAGGGCTTGCTGTGGTTCGTCGGGCTTCGCGCCGGGAGGATGGCGCAGCTCGGAATCCTCAATCACGATCTGCGTCCCATCTGGCGTCAAGTGAGAGGCTGGGACAACCGTCTGCGCAACTTTCACGACCGGCGAATGAGTCTGGCTGTCCAGGTTGATGACAATCAGCCCCTGCGGCGAGTTCCGGCCCGCATTGAGCGCTACTAAAACTTTCCCAGCCGCTGAATCAATGTAGGTCACGTCAAACGTGGGGGCCTTGGTTCTGAGGTCGACTAGAGCAAATGGCTCCAGGGACTTGTCTCCAGATTTCACCAGCACCGAGACGGGATCGATTATTTCCTTGCTTAGCTGGTCTCCATCAAGGGTGGTTCGCGAAAAGTGGTCATAAATAGTTTTCCCGTCGGTGCCGAAATATGCCTGGTCGGAGAAATTTGTTTTGACCCCATTCCCTGAGGTGTAAGCGTCAATCGTCGTGGTCTCGCGCAGCGTCCGCAAGAGCTTCAGAGCCGGTGCATCCAAAATAGATAAGCCAAAGCTCAGCTGGTTTCCAGAGTTTCCAGCGTTTAACTGGTAGCTAGCCAGCAACCTGTTGCCCAGAGGCGCCAGCAGCACTACCGGATCTGCAAAACTTACATCGATTCGCGCCAAGGTTTGCATACGAGGCAGGCCAACGGCTACGACTTCGAAGTGATTCGCCGCGTCTTCGGAGCCGCTTGCTTGTTTTGCCATCACCGCGTACAAGCGGCCTGACCTTCGATCGTAGCGCGCCCCGCAAAAAACGCATCCATCGAAGCCGGAAGTCTGAAATGGCTGCACGACTTTGGCAGCCGCCGGAATCTGTCCGTGCGCCTCTTCTTTTCCGGTGGCCACTGCGATCTTTTCGTAATCGCCGGTCAGGTCAAAGAAATAGGCAAACCCATCTCTTAATGCTATCGCGGTTGCGGGGGTAGGCTTCGCCGCGGGTTGCTCTTGTCTAGCGGGCTGGGCTGTCTTCGCGACACTTTGCGCGACACCTGGCGATAGCGGCTCGCAAGAGGATGTATAACTGAAGACCCAACAGACAACGAGAAAACACAGCAGCCACGATCGGAGTTTCCGGATCACCCGCCGCATAATCGCTCTACTTCTTCTTGGTCTTCTTGCACGTATTGGTGTCGTAGCTTTTGACGTCGTCGATGTAATTCGGATCGCCGGCTGACGGCCGCTCCGACACTGGAACGCGTTCCCAAACTGCTGACATCGTTCCCGTCTTTGCATCCGTCTCCACTACTAGTTTCTTGGTCGTCGGCTCCCGCTTGATGCGGAATTCATGGAGTTCCGGCTTACCTGATGTGGGCCCCGTGGTGAATCCATCGTTCCCCGCCCACCCATTGAATCCGCGAATCGTATCGTCTTCCACTTGATCGTCGGTGAATTCAGGTACTTTCACCTCGAGCTTGGCTGGAGGTGCGGCGGCGGCTGCAGGCGCTGCCGGTGTCCCAGCTGCAGGTGCTGGCGCCGCGGTTCCCGCAGGCCCGGCTGCGGCCGCAGGAGCTGCTCCGGCAGGTGCTGCCGCAGGTGCCCCGGCTGCGGGGGCAGCCGCCTTACTGAGCCCATCGATGTAGGCTTTCGCCAGCGTTGTGAAGTTGGGTGATTGCGCCACTCGCGACGGATAACTCTTGGCTTGATCTCTTTTGTCATTGTAAAGAGCAATGCCAGCTTTCACGTTTTCGGTCCAGTCCCATATCTGATCGTCGGTAGGTTGCGGATTTGTCAGCTGGCAGATTCCGACGCCGAGACAGCCATCTCCGCTGAATTGCGGGTACATCGCGTTTCCATCGCTCGGAGCGGGGACGAACTGCTTCTTCTGGCTTTCCAGGCAAGTGAGCTTCCTGAAGGTGTCGTCGGGTAATACCTTGTTCACATCGGCGGGTTCGGGATTCGTTCCCTGAATCCGCCAACCTTTGGTTTCTCCTTGCAAGGGCTTTCCACCAATCTCTGCCGTAACTTTGATTGTCAGCACACCGCCGCGAATCTGGTCGAAATTCACGACGATCGCACCTCCCGTAACTTTGCCCCCGGCTTTTATGGCGGCAATCTGGCACGTTTTGCCTTTCGCAGGCGCACCCTTGAATGTACATTTTCCCGATGAGACTCCGGAGGGAGTGTTCTTCGAGTCATACCCAACCGTGGCTGTCCACGTGAATTCAGTGGTCGAAGTAGGGTCAGCACCGCCAGTGACTCCTACGAGACTTGCCGTGACATTGATGGTAGGCATTTTCGGTTCGGCGGTAATCGAAAACAACGGGTTGCCGTCACTTGCCTTGATTGCATCCTTGGGCGGATCGATCTTGATGCACGCTCCCTTACCTGCGACAGCAGCGGTAACGGATGCAGGGGTCGGTCCTCCGGGGCTCGCCCCGGTTATGCCTTGCGATTGCCCCGGAGTGAGCGGAAGCGTCTGATCCTCGGTGGGGCTGTCCTGGTGTTTCCCTTGGGTGCTGGCGCCGGCCATAGTTCGCTCCTCCCGGTCAATCAGCGAATTCTTTCAGAACGAACTCACGGCACCATGCTCGTCGCACCATGCTCACGGCACATGCTTACGGCACCATGACCGTCATTTCTCCCGGCATGACAATACTGATAACGCCGGCCCACATACACATCAGCGTCGAGGTATCGTCAAGAGTGGGCATTTCGGCGAGCATCACAGTCGGAGCTCCCGGAACCCACGGGGCGACCGTCATGGGGATGCAGGGCATCGGAGTCAGCACGCCCATCGCGGCAGCCGTCGCGGCGGCAACCATCGGATTGGCGGGCGACATGCACATGCCGAATGGCATGATGTTGACGAGTGGAATATTGTCCATGATGTTGGCGTCGGGAACTTCGTCGGTCATCACCATGTTTGTGGGCAAAACCATGAGCGAACTCGGAGCCATGCCCATGGTGCACATCATGGTCGCTCCCATGCAAACTTGCATTGGCATATGAGATCCTCTAGCCCGATTTTGACTGCACGGCATTTTAGCAAAGCCGGAAGCGAAAGCAACCTCGGAGCCGGGAAACCGTTGCGACACAGTCGATTAGCGACTCCGTGAATCTGACTCCAAATCTTACTCCGTGAATCTAGGGTGAACCCCGCCAGTTAACCCCGGAAGAACCTTAGTAACCTTGCTGGGAGCCGCGACATCTAAGATTATGAACGTAGAGTTACAAAGGAGAGTGGACCTTCTTTAGAGGTGGCAATGGCGAAAACCAAATTGACCTCAGGGATGTGGCGGATTGATCCGCAAAAGTGGTCGCGGGTGGTTGATCGCTGTGGGCAGCCGGTGGCTTCCGTGGAAGCCGATGCGGATCCCAATGCTAATGCCAGCCTGATCGCGGCTGCGCCGGATATGTTCGAGTTGCTGGAAACTCTGGAGAACGATAAGTCCATCCCGGAGAGCCTGCATGACGAAATTCAATTAGTGCTTCGCCGCGCCCGCGGTGATTTTGGTCTGGCGGTCTTTTCCCGCAACGCGTCCCGTCTCTTCCGCGCCCGCACCCAGGAGTGGTTGAAGTTTATGGAAAGCCTTTGGAAGCCGGACCGGCGTAACCAACAGTAACCTTCTGACCGTTCTTGATCGCATCCTCTAAAATCGTGCAGGATTGTTTTCACTCACCTGCTGCCATTTGCTTCTCTGATTTGCCCTTTGCTTCCTGGCTCAGGAATTGTTATTGTGGGCAGCCGTGCTGAGATTGGCCTGAGATGTTCTTCCAGGCCAGCCCCGGCAGACCGCGCCGCGATTCTATGAAGCAGCTGAAGCCAGTTCTCTGGACAAAAGGTACGTTCCTCACTCCGCAACATCTTCAGGTGCAGGATCGCTTCATTGAAGACGCGCTCAATTTTCGCCTGCAGGCGCTCAAGTTTTGTCCGTGGGGATTTCGTGAACTGTCGATCAATGCCGAGCTGCTGACCGAAGGGCAGTTTGCGGTGACGCGCGCTACCGGCATTTTTCCCGATGGACTTCTGTTCGAGGTTCCGGAGGCTGATCCGCCGCCTCCGTCCAAGTCTCTGGAAGAATTTTTCGAGCCAGGGGATAAGAGTCTCGATATGTACCTGGCCATTCCGGACTACCGCCAGCGCGGCCTGAATGTCTCCACCGGAAAAGACGGAGGCACGCGCTATCTGGCGGAGGTAACTGCCTTTCGCGACGAGAACACCGGCGCCAGCGAGAAGCAGATTCAGGTGGCGCGCAAGAATATGCGGCTGCTTGCTGATTCGGAGAATCGCGAAGGCTCTTCCGTGCTGCGCATCGCCAACGTGGAACGCACGCCCGCCGGCACGTTTCAGCTCAATCCCCGCTTCATTCCGCCGCTCATCGAAATCGGCGCGAGCGAGTATCTGGTGGGATTGCTGCGCGGATTGGTGGAACTGCTCTCGGCTCGCAGCACGCAGCTTTCGGCGGGCCGGCGGCAGAAGAATCAAAGTCTGGCCGATTTCACCGCCTCCGATATCGCCAACTTCTGGCTGCTGTACACGATCAATTCCAACTTCCCGATTTTTTCCCATCTTTACGAGAGCAAGAAGGGCCATCCCGAGGAGTTGTACGCCGCCACGGTCGCGCTCGCGGGGTCGCTCACCACGTTTTCGCCAAAAATGCGGCCACGCGATCTGCCGCTGTACGTACACGATTCTCTCGGGCCGATTTTTTCCGAGCTCGATGAGAAGCTGCGTTCGCTACTAGAAACAGTTGTTCCGACCAATCTGGTTTCGCTCCCATTGAAGCTGTCGCAGGATTCGATTTACGCCACGGCCATCGACCACGACAAGTATCTCGTGAACACGCGCATGTACCTGGCGGTGAGCGCGGAAACCAGCGAAGAAACAATTATTCAAAAAGTCCCGCAGATGGTGAAAGTCTGCTCCGCAACCCACATCGAGCACTTGGTGAGCAAGGCCTTGCCCGGAATTGCGCTGCGTCATCTGACCAGTCCGCCGAGCGCAATTCCCGTGAAATTGAAGTATCAGTATTTTGCGCTGAACCAATCCGGACCGGCCTGGGAGGCCGTCACTCGCGCCCGCAACTTCGCTGCCTACGTTCCCGGCGACCTTCCCAATCCCACGTTGGAATTGCTGATCCTGCTTCCGCAAGCGAACTAAGAACTATCCCCCGCGCTCGGTTCAGTGCTTCAGAACAAAATAAAGCACCAGCAAAACAGCAATAAAGAAAAGTACTGTCAGCGTGAGGACCAGTGGCCAGTAAGAGACCGGCGGCTCGGGCACCGCGACTTTAGGCGCTGGAGGAAGTTTTGGAGCTTTCGGCGCAGCGGGCGCGGCGAGGGCAGGTTTGGGCGGCACCGGCGGCGGGGGTAGGGGCGGCGGCGCCATCGCCGGAACTGGGATGGATGGCATGGCGAACGCCGGCGTCCCCGCGGCACCGGCTGGAGCATTGGATGCGGCTGCGGCGTCCCCCGCTGGATTGGGAGCTCTAACAGAAATGAGTCGCGTATATTCGCCGGGACCGCTTGGTGCAGCAAGGGGGGTGGGAGCCGCGAGCTCGGCCGCCGGGCGCGCGAATGCGCCGGTGGCGCCGTCGGAAGGCAGAGTAGATGCCGGCGGCTTCGATGGCGTTGGGGTCGGAAAAATCGGCGGTGCCGGCGCAACATTCGCCGCTGGTTTAGGCGCCACAAACGGTTCCTTCAGCGGGACTGGAGCGGGGAAGACTGGAGCAGGGAAGACAGGCGAGGGAAATACCGGCGCTGGCGAACTTGGAGCGGGAAAGCTTGGCGTGGAAAAGTTCGGCACCGGAGGGCCTGGCGAGGGAAAGCCCGCTGCTGGGTCCGCCACGGCTCGTGGCAGCCCAGCCGATGACGGAGTCGTCGTACTCGACATCCGCTCCGCGTTGAACCATCCCGTGAATGAGCCCGCTGGCTCGTTCCCCGCGAGTCCTGGCGCGGGCAAAGGTTCTTCCTGCTGCGGTTTCGCCGAACCAAACACTGAGGTAAAGTCCCCCACGGTTTTTTGCGGAGCCTGCTGCCGCGGAGTTACGTTTGGAATCTCTGACGGCGCGTCTCCGCGAAACGGTCCCTGAAAGAAACTGGTAAACTCGCCGATCTTAGGGCCGTCCTTAGCTGGTGGAGCTGCGATCTCAGATGGAAAAGTTTTGGGCGCGAAGTCGGGCCGAAAAGATTCCGCAGGACTGCCTGCACTTGGCTCACTCTTGGGCGAGATGGAAGTTCGCGAAGTATCTGCACCCCAGTCAGGCGCCGTGCGCACCCGAGACTGATCCGCAGCCGTGCCCATCGTCGGTAAGGGCGGGGTTGGTATCGGCTGGATCGGCAGAGGTAGAGGCGGGGCCGGTACAGACTGCGAAGGCTGCCAGGTTTCCCTGGGATCTGCACTCGGCGCCGTCGATTTTGCCGGCGGCTCAAATTCCCGCAACAACTGCGTGACCGAACTAGTAGTTTGCGGACGTTCCGTCGGCGTTGGGTTCGCAGCGGGAGCCTTGCTCTCCGGAGCCGGTGATACAAGAGTTGCCGTAGTCTCCTGAGCATCGCGCGGTCGACTCTTATACTGCTGCACCCAGCCGCGCAGCGCAGTTTCCTCCGGCAGTTTCGTGATCAGGTAGGCATAGAGCGTCCCACTGTAGCGGCCCGCCTCGAGCACCAGGCCCACTGGTTCTGGAGCCACGCGGCGAAATGCGTCGAGCACCCATTGCACCGTGGGCTGGTTCGGCTTCTGCGGTTCGCCATGCAAAATATGCACCAGCACGCGCTCGCCTCTGACTTTGTCATTGGCGACAAATGTTTCCACCGCGCCCGTGGTAAGCGATTCCAGAAGCTCGTATTTGTCTCCGAATTTCATTCTTGGGCAAATCCCTTGACGATAATTCCGACGATAATTTCGATGGTGATTCGGATGTTAATTCTGATGATAATTTCCTTCGCCATGAACTGAGCAGTGGGCCCGCCAACGGCTTCCGATTATACCTCGCACTCGTCCCGGCAATCGCGAAGAATGGACAACTCAGAGAAGAATGGACAACTCAGAATGGAGAACTCAGATAGAAGAGTGCAGAGTACTGAAGCTGCGTCCGGGCCGGGATTTTTCTTGACTTGCACGGTTGCCCGGATCAAAATTGCCACGTTCCTACGTCCCAAGTGATACGTGTGCCAGACGAGGCGATCAGCCGGTCGTCCCAGGTGAAGCATACCGACCGGATTTCCGCGTCCAACCGGTGAAATTGGGGGATTTCCGTTCGGCTTCAGGTGTTCATCCGGAATCAAAGAGTTCCATTTTGGGCTCACGTTTCATGTCGGAGCGCTGAAATCATGTTGGCGCAGTGAAATCGAAGTAAACAATTGAACAGGATTTGATCGCCAGGAGTTTGCAGATGAATTTCGTTTCTGAGTTCGCGTTAAAGCCCGTTTCGAAGCGTGAAAAAAATTTGCGGAACACGTTCCTGCTTCCGCTGTTGGTCGCCGCCTTGGTCGCTGGTGTTTCCGCGGACCAGAAAAAGCCGGCCGCAACCGCACCGAAACCGGCCGCCAAAGCTCCCGCAACCAGCCATCCTACGACCACCCATCCTGCGACCACCCGGCCCACGACTGGAACTCACCCGTCCACGACCTCCAGACCCGGAACCACAACCGGAGCCAGGCCCGCGACCGGAGCGACGAGCCGTCCCGGAACCACGAGCCGGCCCGGAACGACGAGCCGTACTGGAACAACGAGCAGGACAGGAAGCACTGCAGGAAGAACCGGCGCCTCGTCGTCCATGGGCAAAACGAGCGGCACCATGGGCAAAGCCAATACTGGTTCTGCGGCACGGACCACGAACCGTCCCCTCCCCGGCAAACAGGTCTCACTCAAGGGCGGCGGAACGGCCAGCATCCGCCCCAACGGACAGATTCGTTCCATCAATCGCAATGGCATGCACATCGAGCGCGGCCTCAACGGCAGTCGCCGGGTGGAGAGCATGCACAACGGCGCCCGCGTTGTAACCACTGGCCGGGGTTCCGGCTACGTGCAGCGCCCTTATGTCACCCGTGGCGGACGCGCCTACGTGTCGCGCACCGTCGTGATTAATCACGTGGCCTATGCCCGCGTGTACCGCTCGTATTCTTATCACGGCTATTGCTGCTATTACGGTTACCATCCTGCGTTTTACTACGGGGCCGCGTATTACGGTTGGGCCTATAATCCCTGGCCCGCGCCGGTGTATTGGGGCTGGGGCTGGGGTGGAGCGCCCTGGTACGGATTTTACGGCGGGTACTTTGCGCCCTATCCCACCTATCCTTCGGCTGCGTTCTGGCTCACGGATTACCTGATCGCGGCCAACCTGCAGGCAGCTTATGCGGCGCAGGCGGCGGCCAACGCTGCAGCCGTGAACGGTGCTGCTGCAAACGCTGGAGCGAACGACGGCGGCGCGCAGCAAGCCGACGCCGGCGCGAACACCGATGCGTCCGCGTCCAGTTCCGGTTCTGTGGCCCTGACTCCCGAAGTCAAAGCCGCGATTGCCGAAGAGGTGAAAGCGCAACTCGCCGCCGAACAGGCTGCAGCGGCGCAACCGGCCGCCGCCGGTGGACAAGCAGACGCGCAGGCGCAGCCCGCGCAGGCCAGTGAAGAAGTACCGCCCGCTCTCGATCCCGCGAGACGCACCTTCGTCGTCGATACCGATCTAGCGGTCTCGGCCGACGGCCAGGAATGCCAGCTGACCAGCGGAGATGTAATCACCCGTATTACCGACACTCCCGACGGCGACCAGAAAGTGACCGCGAGTGTTGCCAGCAGCAAGAAAACGGATTGCGCCGCCGGCAAACAAGTTGCGGTTTCCGTCAACGATCTGCAGGAGATGCACAATCATTTCCAGGAGCAGCTCGACAACGGCATGAAAGAGCTGTCCTCCAAACAAGGCACAGGTGGCCTGCCGAAATCTCCCGATACCACGACGACCGCTTCCGATGTCCCGCCCCCACCCCCGGATGCGAGCGCCGCGAAGGCCCTCGACGATCAGCAGGCAGCAGCCGACCAAACCGAAGCCCAGGTCGTGAAGGAGGCCTTCAGTCAAGGGTCTTGACGTGGTCGGCGTCTGCGGCGATGATGTTATTTAGTTGTGCAGGTTGTTGAATTCACTACCCTTATTGTTCTTGACAATCAAGCTGCGTGCGCCTAACATCTTGACAGTAAGATTGAAAAGAATGCGGGTGAAATCCCCGTCCGTAGTCACACAGCCACCCTAACCCGGTGGCTGAGGTGTTTTTGGGAACAGTTTCTCTCCCTTCATCCACTCCTTCAAGTTCCTGCGTCTCGTGGGCTGGGCCGTGGTCAATACGAGCTGGTTCCCATCTCTGTGGACCACGACAACGATGAACGGGTATTGCGAGTCGGCGAACTCCTTTATGAATGCGCGGTCACCCGTTCTGAGATGTGGTGTACGCATGACCATGTCCGGGTTTCGAAGCACTTCCAGCGAGGCTACCAAACGAACCGCCCGCCGCGCCTCGTGTTCGTAGTTGCCAAACCCCTCCGCTGTCGCCACTATTTTGGGTTTTTCCTCCGGGAAGAACAACCTTTCTTGGCCGGGCACCGAGAGCTTAACCATGTGAACAAAGTTGTGTTCGTAACAGTATATTCGGCATCCGCACACTGCGATGATGGGACTGGCCTGAACGTACTCTTGAACGTAGTGCTGATAAAGCTCGGCCAGTGATGCGTACGCGAGGGGAGGGATTGCTTCGGGCACTTGGTGGACTCGGAAAAATTGTACTGCCAGCCGAAGGTGCGGCTAGCCGAAGCGCCGCGAATTGGCGGTTTCCCGCTGAAGCTTATCGCCGACTCTTAAGCAACTGCTCTTCAGTTTTCTGCGCTTGCTGCGCCTGTTTCAGTAATTCCTGAGCGCGCCCATTCGAGCCCTGGTTGGCCGGATACGCAGCAGCCTTATTGAAGCAGTCGATAGCCTCGTCATATTTCCCATCGTCCATCAACTTCATTCCATCGCTGATCAGAGACTCGTAGGATTCCGCCGGAACCTGCGCCGGACTTGGCCCCGGCCCCGGAACTACTGCAGAAGTCACCAGCACCCGATTGATCACCGCAGTCACGTCGGGAACAGAACCGGCAAGGTCCTCAGCTGCCTTACGATCGTCTGCACTCGACAGACCGCCATCGAGAATCACTTCACGCTTGTCGGATACCGACACTCTGAGTGCGCGAAGAGCGGGCACAGCATTCAGTTTCTCCGTGACAGCGGTCTCAATTCTCAATCGCCGAAACGACTGGTACTTCAAATAGCCCACGCCCGCGACCAGCGTGGCCGCCAAAAGCAGAACCACCAGCATCACCAACTGCTTCAGCCGGAATTTTTTCGGCTGCAAGAACACATGCTGCGCGGCGCTCTTCACCAGCACCGAATCCGCCGGCGGTGCGGCCCTCACGCTGCCTGCCAATGACGGTTGAGCTGACGGCTGAGCAACGGTCGCCGGAATCGAGACCGCCGAGGCCGACGGAGCCGTTACCTTCCCCGCCATCGAAACTTCGGACTTCGCTCCAGACTTCGGCGGAGCCGGCGTAACTTGCGAAGCTCGTCCCTGCGAGGGCTGAATCCTCGAGGTTTGATTCGAAGCAGGCTGGTTCGAAGTAGGTTGGTTCGAAGTAGGCTGGCTCGAAGCAGGCTGCTTCAGTGCAGGCTGCGACAGTGGTTGGGTCGACCGCACGGTCGGAGCTGGAATGGCCACCGTTGTCCGTGGCCGCACCACTGGGCTGTCCTGCGTCTGACTCTCTTCCACCACCGCGTCCGCCCAAGGCTCGCTGCTCGCGGCAACCTCATCCATGGCGGCAATAAACTCTTCCGCGGTCTGAAATCTCTGTTCGCGCGTTTTGTCGATCGCTTTCAGAATCACTCGCGAGAGCGCCTCCGGAATATGCAGATCCGGAGCCAGTTCATGCGGCGGCCGCACCGTTCCCTGTATATGCTGCATCATGAGGGAATATGGCGTGTCGCCGTCAAAGGGCAGTTGCGCCGTCACCATCTGATAGAGCACAACCCCCAGCGAATAAATATCCGTCCGCCCATCAACTTCGCCAGCCGCCTTTTTCCCCATGAACTGCTCCGGGGACATATATAGCGGCGTGCCCACCACCATGCCCGTCATGGTCATTCCCGGTTGGTCGCTTCCCGCAACTTCGCGCAGTTTGGCGATTCCGAAGTCGAGCACCTTGGCGATTTCCTGACCCTGCTCGTCCTTCGTGAGCAAGATATTGGCGGGCTTGATATCCCGATGCACCACTCCGAGATTGTGTGCGACCCCCAGCGCCCGCGCCGCCTGGGTCGCAATGCGCAGTGCCCGCGGCACGCGGAACGGCCCGTCTGATTGCAGAATCTCGCCGATGTTCTTGCCCTCCACCAGTTCCATCACAATGAAGGGGCGGCCGTCTTCGGTGTAGTCGAAATCGTCCACTCGGACCGCGTTAGGATGCCGCAGCTTGCGCGTGACCACAGCTTCGGTCTGAAAGCGTTGCAGGAAGTTGGCGTCTCCGGCAATGGCGTCGTTGACAATCTTGATGGCGCACAATTCGTTGAAGGTAAGGTGCTTGCCTCTGTACACCACCCCCATGCCGCCGACGCCGATCCGGTCCAGAATCTGATATTTATTTCGAATGATCATCCCCGGCTGCAGTTCGTTGCTATTTTGCAGGCCGGTCTGATCCGCCGGACACACGTTATAGTCCGACGGATAAGTCTTGAGACATGCAGGGCAGTATTTCATCAGTCACGCAGGCAGCACGCGAAGAGCGCGATAAGAGCCGCCCAAGAATGGCCTAGAGTAGCACGAAACCGCGATGCCAGCGCAGCTTCGTGAGTGCGGCCCACGTCGTCGCAGCGCGCGTGCGGTAACAAAGGGTGATGGTGCCGTTTGATTTCCACCAGACTTATATCCTCCCCGCCAGATGCGCTAGACTGCAACCATGCAAAAAGCGCAAACTCCGATTCGTAAAGCGAAACGCCCCGGCCATCGGCATTTGCGAACGCTGTAATGCCCAATTCAATGAATAGTTGGACTCTTACCGCGAAACTTGTGGAGTTCCTTCTTTGGTTTGCTACGTTTACTCCATCAGAGAGAGTAGCGCTGATAGCCGCTTTTTTGGTTCTAGCTGGTGTGGCCGGAGAATACCTGATCGAGGTGCCTACGATCGACAAAAGAGAGCGCCTCAGAAAAGGAATTAAGCAAGTATCAATGGCACTTTTGTTATTGGGACTGGCTGGCGACGTGCTTGGAATCGTGATAGGCCAAGCACAGATGGCAGTACTGATGCAAGAATCGGCGCAATTAAATAGAGATGCCGAAGGACTCAGGAAGCAAGCCGAAGACGAACAGGCAGCCCGCATCAAAATCCAAGCTACAGTTGCATGGCGAAGACTGCCAAAAGATCAACAGTCAGTGATCGCCGACCATCTCAGGAACTTTCCTGAGGTCAGGATCGCCGTATCGTATCTCGGGGGCATGCCCGAATCATCAGAATTCGCGGACGACATTAAAGCCGCATTGCGTGCGGCAAAGTTGAATCTGCGCCCACGAGAACCGTACTCCTTGTTTGGCGGATATGGGGGTGGAGTACAGCCACTACGACCCTTAACAGGAGTGAACATTTCAGGAGTCGGGAATCGTGGCTCCAAGGTAGCTGCCGCAATCCAGCGCGAACTGTGCGCTGTGGGATTCGATACGACAATTACCGATAAACCCAATGCAGGCATCTTCGAGCCGCATCCTGATATTGACATAGCAGTGTTGGTCGTCGGCAGACCGGTCACAGAGCAGGGGGCAGCGCAGCTCAAAATCAACACCAAGACGCGGGACTGCACGGCAAGCCAATGACGCTATCGATGCGAAAATGTCACCACTACCTAACAAAGCCGCCGATTGACTTCAAGCATCCGCGGAATTAACATCTCGCTTTAATGGCCTCCGGCACGATTTCCGCGAAGCTTGTCAGTCCACGTCGAGTCTGCCCATGATTCCAAGCCGGTCTCCGCTTCGCGTCGTTCCGCTCGTCGCGGTCTCGATTTGTATCACGGCGGGCGCGTGCCTGGCGGCCGTGCCGGCGCAGGCGCAGGATATCGCCACCCTCCAAAACCAAGCTAAGGCGGGAGATGCCGAAGCCCAATACAAACTGGCCAGTGCGTATTTCAGCGGCACTGGTGGCGTGCCCAAAGATATGCAGCAAGGAGCGGAATGGTTGCAAAAGGCCGCCAAGCAGGAACACGCGGCGGCTCAAAACGCATTGTCGATCATGTACCGCAGTGGCTTTCCCCCCTACATTCCGAAGGATCCAAAGCAAGGGATCGAATGGCTGCGCAAGTCTGCCGACCATGGCTATGCCACGGCAGAATACAACTTGGCGCTCGTGTATCGCGATGGATATGGGGAAGCAAACATTTCCCCGCAACCCCACATGGCCGCAACCTGGTTTCGCAAGGCGGCGCGGCAACCAGGCTCCGGCAAGTCGCAAGCCGGCCTCGCCGAGATGCTTCAACAAGGGCTGATAACCAAGCAGGAGGCGAACTGGCAAGCACCAGAGCCAGCGACATACGTCCCGCCCAAACCAACAAAAAGCGGCCCCGCACCCTTCTCTCTCGCCGAAGTCGAAACCGGACTCAAAGGCAGCATCACTAGCAAGCGCATGGCGACTCTGGTTCAGCAATTCGGAGTCGATTTCAAGCTGAACGACGCCGCCCAAAAACGCCTGGCCGACGCCGGCGCAGCTCCTGACCTGCTGCAGATTATTGCCACCTCCAAACGCCCTCTCTAATGCCGGCGTGCCGGATGTATACTCTGTGGTTTCCGCGAACCGGAACCAGGTCGCACATCAGACCACTCCAACCCTTCACCAAGGAGATTCGCCATGCAGAGCCGCATCACCGGCACCACCATGCCCGTGCTGGAATTTGCCCTCGAACCCAATGAAACCATCATCTCCGAAGCCGGAGAACTCTCCTGGATGGGCGCTTCGATCCAGATGACCACGCACACCCAGTTCGGTGGCGGAGGAGGATTCTTCGGCGTGCTCAAACGCGTGGCCGGCGGCGGCTCCATTTTCATGACCGAATACCGCGCCATCGGCTACCCCGGCGAGCTCGCCTTCGCGACCAAACTCCCCGGCCACATTGTGCCCATCGAAGTATCGCCCGCGCACGAATACATGATTCACCGCCACGGCTTCCTCTGCGCCACGCCGCAGATTCAGATTGGCGTCGGCTTCCAGCAATCGCTGGGCGCAGGCATTTTCGGCGGCGACGGCTTCCTCCTGCAAAAAGTCAGCGGACAAGGCACCGCCTGGCTCGAACTCTCCGGCGAACTCGTCATCCGCGATCTGCAGCCGGGCGAGACTTTGCGCGTCCATCCCGGCCACGTGGGCGCATTCCAGTCCAGCGTCGCGTTCCAGATCACCACCGTCCCCGGCATCAAGAACATGATCTTCGGCGGTGACGGAATTTTCCTGGCCGCGCTCACCGGCCCCGGCCGCGTCTGGCTGCAGACTCTGCCCATCGCCCGCCTTGCACACGTGATCGAACGCTATCTGCCCCGCGAGGCCGCAAAACACACCGTCGAAGGCGGCGTAGTCGGCGGAATCGTCGGCTCCATCCTCGATAACATGAAGTAGATCTTGGGTCATAAGGTATCGGAAAGTCGTTCGGAGCTACGGGTAGTGGTGCATTTTGAAAAAAAGACTCGTATCAGGGCATGCCTTCAGGCATGCCAGCGCAGCGATGCCCTGATACGAATCTTTTTCAAACTGCCCACTACCGAGCTACGACAAGGTTTTGCCAGTCAGAAGGAGTAACCATGCGCTGGTACCACTATGTGGCGTACTTTTTCGGAGGCGCATTCCTCGGCAATAGCGTCCCCCATTTCGTCAATGGAGTATCGGGGCACCCTTTCCAAAGCCCCTTCGCATCCCCACCTGGCGTGGGCTTGTCCTCGGCGATGGTGAATGTCCTCTGGGGCTTCTTTAACCTTGCCGTCGGCTACCTGCTCGTCTGTCGTGTCGGAAGCTTCAATCTGCGCAAGACTCAGCACGTGCTCGTGCTCGGGGCAGGAATCCTGGCCATGTCGCTAATGCTTGCCCACGCGTTCGGACGGTTCTACGGAGGCCAGTGAGCCGGTACCTGCGCCATCGCCGCGCCGTCCGCCATCTCAGGTAAACTATCGAGAGCGTCCTTCGTCCTTGAACTTATGATCAACGGCAAGCGCATCGCGGTCGTCATGCCCGCCTACAACGCGGAGAAGACGCTCCAGGCCACGGTTGCGGAGCTGCCCGACCTGATCGACATTCGCATTCTGGTCGATGACCACAGTTCCGACCAGACCGTCGATCTCGCCCGCCAGCTCGGCCTGCTGGTCTTTCAACACGACCGCAACTACGGCTACGGACGCAACCAGCAAACCTGCTATCGCGAGGCCTTGAACGCCGGCGCCGATGTCGTCATCATGCTGCATCCCGACTATCAGTACACGCCGCTGTTGACCACGGCCATGGCCAGCATGGTCGCCTATGATGTCTACGACGTCGTGCTAGGCTCACGCATCATCGGAGGTCGCGCCCTGCTTGGCGGCATGCCCATTTACAAATACATTGCCAACCGCCTGCTCACCGCGTTTGAGAATCTGTTTCTCCGCGTGAAGCTTTCCGAGTACCACACCGGATACCGCGCCTTCAGCCGCAAGGTGCTCACCGATCTGCCGCTGCTCGAAAACTCCGACGACTTCGTTTTCGACAACCAGATGCTCGCCCAATGCGTGCACTTCGGCTTCCGCATCGGAGAAGTCTCCTGTCCCACGAAATATTTCGAAGACGCCTCGTCCATCAACTTCCGCCGCAGCGTGCAGTACGGTTTCGGCGTGCTGGCCACCACTCTGCAGTTTGCTCTGCAGAAGATGGGCCTGCTTCACCTGCCACGCTTCAGCGAGAAAGGGCGCAGGCTCGAAAGCTACTACGCAGTTCGCTCGGAGAACGTGCGTCCAGCCTAGCTCCACGAAGTTTCAGGGGGAAGTTTCAAGGAAAGCTCATGCTCACCAACATGAAAAATCTGGCGCGGTTGCTGCTGTTGACTGCGCTGGCCATGCTGGTGCAGGGCTATCATCCCGGCCTCGAAGACGATGCCTACTACCTCGCCGCGATCAAGAACAACCTGAACCCGGCCTTGTTCCCCCACGACGCAGATTTTTTCCGCGTATTGTTTCAGGCCACGGCCTTCGACAAGCTGATGGCGTTTTTCATTCGCTGGACGCACATCCCTTTGCCCTGGGCTCTTCTCTTGTGGCAGGTACTCGCAACCTTTCTGGTCCTATGGGGATGCTGGAGAATCGCCCGCCGCTGCTTCGAGGAAGAGTACGCCCAGTGGGCCGCAGTGGCCATGGTCGCCGCACTGCTCACCCTTCCAGTCTCTGGTACAGGCCTGAGCCTAACCGACCAGCACCTCCATCCGCGCGCGTTAGCCACAGCGCTGATCCTGGCCGCGATCGTCGCCGTGCTCGATGGCCGGCGCGTCCTGGCCGGCGTGTTGCTGCTGCTGGCTTTTCCCCTGCACCTCAACATGACGCCGTTCGGCGTGTCTTACTGTTTCTTTCTGATGTGGAATCCGCGCAAGGGCGCGCACAAGCCCACCGCGGCCGCCGCGGCGCTGCTCATACCCCTAGGCTGGATTTTCGAGCCCGCATCGCCCACCTGGCGCCAAGCTGAAGCCACGCGATCGTTTTACTTTCTGCTGCAATGGCATTGGTATGAATGGCTGGGAGTTGTTGCCCCGCTTGCGCTGTTGTGGTGGTTTCGTTCGCTGGCGCTCAGGCGCCACTCGGCGGTTCTGGCGCGCATAGCGGAGCGCACAGTTTACTTCGGCGTCTTCCAATTAGCAGTCGCGCTGATTCTTATGCTGCCTCCGCCGCTCGAGCGCTTCCGCTCGTTCGAGCCCATGCGCTTCTTACATCTCGTGTACGTCTTCTTCGTGTTGATATCCGGCGGATTGCTGGGCCGCTACTTCCTCAAACGCCACGCACTTCGCTGGCTGTTGCTGTTTGTGCCCCTTAGCGCCGGAATGTTTTATGCGCAGCGCCAGTTATATCCAGGAACTGTCCATCTGGAACTGCCGGGCCGGTCTTCAGGCAATGACTGGGTGGAAGCGTTCAAGTGGATCAGCCACAACACCCCCGTCGACAGCTACTTCGCGCTCGACCCCCGCTACATGGAAATGGAAGGCGAGGACTACCACGGCTTTCGCGCCCTGGCAGAAAGAAGCGTATTGGCCGACGCCGTAAAAGATCCGTGCATCGTAGTGCGGGTGCCGAGTCTAGGCCCGCGCTGGCTGCGCGAAATGAATGCCCAAGCCGGCTGGCGCGATTTCCAGAAGCCAGATTTCCTGCGTCTCAAGTCACAATTCGGTGTGGACTGGATTGTACTTACAAACCCGCCGGTCGCGGGCATGACCTGCCCCTATAGCAACCAGCGCCTCGCGGTCTGTCGAGTGGATTGAAGCGAGACGAATGTCGTGCGGTTGTGACGTTGCGCGGCTCCAGTCGTGCCGTCGGCCGCCATGCATTCTGTCATCCCGAGCAACGCGAGGGACCTAGGTTCTTGCCTGCACCACCGGCGCCGCCGCTGCGGGCAAACACCCCTCGCTTCGCTCGGGATGATGACATTTAAGGATGGCTTGCAGGTACAGGTGGGATCAGCTCTCAAACCCAGCCCGCGCCGACGTGCGTTCGCTCTCCGCGACCAGCGATTCCGCCGTGCGCGAAAACGGCTCATCGAACCCCAGAGTTTCCCGCACAAAATAAAGCGGACGCCGTTTGTTCTCGGCGTAAGTTCGCCCCAAATACTCCCCAAAAATTCCCAGACACAACAACTGCGCCCCGCCCAGCAGCAGCACAGCCAGCAACACCCACGCCCACGGCGACACCCATCGTCCCGTTGCCGCTCCGAAGCCGACCGAAATCAGGCCGCCCAGCAATGCCGCCGCGAACGATGCCAAACCCATCACCGTGGCAATGCGCAGCGGCGCAATCGAGAACGATAAAATTCCGTCGACCGCAAACCGCGCCATCTTCAACAGCGTGTACTTCGAATCGCCGGCATGGCGTGGCGCGCGATCATACTCCACCGATACTTGCCGGAATCCCACCCAGCTCACCATCCCTCGCATGAAGCGGTCGCGCTCAGGCATGGCCAGCAACGCGTCCACGACCTTGCGATCCAGTAGCCGGAAGTCCCCGGAGTCCAGCGGCATCGGCACTTCCGAAAGCCGGTTCATGAAACGGTAAAACCATTTCGCGGTCAGCGTCTTGAATGCGGTTTCGCCCTCCCGATGGCGGCGCGTGCCGTAGACCACGTCGTTGCCCTGCCGCCACAGCGCCACCATTTCGGAAATAACCTCAGGCGGATCCTGAAGATCGGCGTCAATCAGCACGACCGCCGCGCCGCGCGCGTACTCCAGCCCCGCGCTGATCGCGATCTGATGGCCAAAATTTCTGGAGAGCCTGACCACGCGGATGCGCGGATCGGAAGCGTAGATCTCGGTCAGGATTCGCGGAGTATTATCCCGGCTGCCGTCATCCACATAAACGATTTCAAACGACCGCCCGATTTGTTCCAGACTGGCGATCAAGCGCCGCGTAGTTTCCGGCAGCACCGCGTCCTCGTTGAAGCAGGGAACTACGACCGAGATTTCGGGTTTCGACCCAAACGACGCCAGCCGCATTCCTCTAGGCTCCTAATGCGAAATGATATCGATGCAATCCTTTATGATACGCTAAAGATTCCCGATTCCACCAGACGAACCAGCCCCTTACCTTAACCTGCAACAGGCGCGTAGCAGCGCGGGCTGAGTCCGAGAGCGCGATTCGAAGGCTGAACCCTACATCGAACTCAAACCAAACAACGAACAGCAGCAAGCGCAAAATGGCGGACTGCGCGCCTACGGTCCCATGGTGGCCGCGGCGCTGCTCGTGCGCCTCGCCGTCATTCCGTTTCTCTATCGCGAATGGCTCGATCCGTTTGTGGTGGAGCACTGGGCCTACGGGCGCGTAGCCCGTTCGCTGGTCACAGGTCACGGCTTCGGCAACGTGTTTGCCGATACCGGACCGACCGCGGTTCTGTCGCCTATCTACGCATATCTTCTGGCGGGAGTCTTCTGGCTGCTGGGGTCGCACACGCCCGCGTCTGTCATGACCGCGCTCGCCATTAACAGCTTGTTTTCGGCGCTGACGTGCATTCCAGTTTTTTTGCTGGCGCGCCGCTGTTTTGGCGACCGAGTCGCGAAGTGGGCGGGATGGCTGTGGGCGTTTTCGCCATATGGAATTTATTACGGCGCTGACTGGGCTTGGACCACATGTCTGCTCACGCTGTTGCTCTGTTGGCTTTTCCTCATTGCGTTAAAGCTCGAAGATTCCGGACGGCTTCTTCACTGGATTGGCTTCGGCCTGCTCACTGGTTTCGCCGCGCTCGTCGAGCCCGTTGCGCTTTCCGTCGTGCCGTTCCTGGGAGCGTGGACCTGCTACCGGCGTTACCGACAAGGTCGCTCCTGGATGCTGCCCGGCACCGCGGCAACGCTCGCTTTGCTGGCCGCACTCTCGCCCTGGATCGTTCGCAACTACGAAGTTTT